>Ga0209589_1009408_pt1 | contig 14778 bp, 7 predicted proteins | sample CowpeawhiteBW_FD_187525 | JGI IMG/M metagenome (GOLD analysis project Ga0209589, IMG submission 187525) | Root nodule microbial communities of legume samples collected from California USA - Cow pea white BW (SPAdes) (version 2) | ecosystem: Host-associated > Plants > Roots > Nodule | place: USA... | reverse complement strand
TATTAAACACGTGCCCCTTTAGTTCCAAACCACTCATTCATTTCACATGCCAATATCATACCCAACCCGTCATACGCAATTTATGAATCATGCCAAACATACCTCATATTCCATTATATACATATCACTCATCATACAATCATACTCAACCAAAACAGATCATTCAGGAACAAACAGACATCCAATCGCAGCACTGTCTCGTCCAGCACCTCGCTCAGACTGAGGGGTCTCGCTCAATTATTTAAAGTGTTAACTAAATGATTTTAACAAAAAAAAAATGAAATTAAAATCGAAAGACCAGACTAGTCTCACGTATACGTGCGAATCAAAGACAACAAAAAAAAAATTGATTTGATGAGTGAGTGAGTGGCGCTTTTTTAAGCGTTTTCTTTTCACACACTCTGCTTTTTCTTCTTCTATTCTTTTCATTTCTCTCCTCTTTCTTCGCTTCGCTTCGCTTTTTATTTTCCATTCAAAGCACATAACAGAGCACGCAGCAGCACCAACAATGGCGGGTTACAGAGCCGACGACGATTACGACTACCTCTTCAAGGTTGTCCTCATCGGGGACTCCGGCGTCGGCAAGTCCAACCTCCTTTCTCGCTTCACCAAGAACGAGTTCAACTTGGAGTCCAAGTCCACCATTGGGGTCGAGTTCGCTACTCGCACCTTGAACGTCGATTCCAAAGTCATCAAGGCCCAGATCTGGGACACCGCAGGCCAAGAAAGGTTTTGCCCCTTCTATATCTCCTTTCCCAGAAGATCATGCTTAACACACGAATGGGTATACCAGTTTCAAGTCAAAAACCCTACTTTTTCGTGGTCAACAATTACGGGGAAAAAAGTGATTTTTCAAGGGTTGGTTCTAATTTTTTAACGGGTGGATCTAATTTTCCGCATGCTCAACTGGGTTTTTGTTGGGTCGTTTATTTTTACTTAGCTGAGTTTAATGTTGTTGTGTGATCCCGGATGTAGTGGGACCAAGGTGTGTTGTTGTATAATTGGGTGGATCGTGATCTAGTGTGGAAGCTGGCTCTAACTTTAGTAATGTGAATGAGTTGTTAATTGGTGTTAGAAAGGGGTCAGTGAAGTGTGTGTTTGAGGAATCGGCCAATTCGGTTAGTGAGTGTTGTTGCTTGTCTTGTGCTAGATTTGGTTTGTGGAGTCGGTAAGACTTTGTGTTTTTGAGATCGGCGTGGAGATATGGTGTTTAGAAAGTGGAATGAACCGGATGTTGTTGATGTCATTCTTTGATGTGCTGATGTTGTGAAATGAGAATAGATTATTGCTTGATGATGTGTTGCCGTGTTATTTTATAAGTTTGGCATCTTGTGTGTGAGTGTTGACATGGTCAAATTTGTTAAATGGGGTTTCAACATTGAATCGTATGATGGTGTGGGATTGAAACTCGTGATTTGTATGGTCTCTAAATAGAAATTATTGTAACACTTGAATTTGAGATGCATTGAATAGGAAGGTCACTGAATTCAGTTGAACTTGACTAATAACTAATTGATATCTGACTGGATAGTAGTTTGTTGTTTGTACTACGTTTCGATCTTGTAATGGCTCATAAACAATCAATGCCTCATTGCATGGTTTTTTCCTTCTTGAGAAAAGGCTATCTACTGTTGTGTATCAGTGATTTCTCTTTTCACTATTTGGTTAAATATCGTATTGTCTTTGTCTGGTAGGTGTTGCTATTGAAAATAAAATATTGATAACTTAAACTATTTATACTCTTTTTGTCTGTAAGTGGATATTCCCAATGTGCAAAATTTAAAATTTCCTCTGATTTTATTTTTAGAATTATTCTCTTCATCATCTGACCTTGGAATTATTGTGCAAATTTCTTCATTTTAGATCTTACTTCTATGGGTAAATATGCTGAACTCTAGCTTTTTCATTTCTACCTTATAGCTTGGGAAGGGTTTGAAATATGTATATATGTGTGAATTTTTTATCATATGTAATCTCAGATGAACTTTGGCCTGGTTTTGCAAATAAAACCAAGCATGCCTTGATTAAGCATATGCCAATAGAAATTGAGTATATAGTTTTCATTTGATACATGTTGTATGATCTGAAAAATCCCTTGAAAAGTTAATTTTTGACTTTTTTCTTGGGCTACTTAAGTAATTAATCATACTCCTTGTTGTCATCATTGCATTTTGTGGAAACTCTGGTGAGGTTATTGAGCCTTATAGAATAAACAAGTTCTGTTTTATACTAAAGGAGAATTGTATCTGTAAGCTTTTAGGCTGACACACCAATGATATTTTAATCACTCATCGTCATCCTTGCTGTACGCCTTACAAACTATTCCAGTTTGAACAACCAACATGATTGTGAAAATTTGGTTGAATTACTGAGTAGGCCCCTTAACCCTGGAAAATTTCAAGCAGGCCCTTAACTAATTTTTTTTAATTAGGTTCCTTGATCATGCATTTTTTTAATTGAGTCCCCAGGGTTTTTAAACTGCCATAAATTGTGATTTTCTAGCAGTTTCAAGCTTCTAAAAACTAACCTAGGGACTTGCTTTTTTTGGTTTAGGGGTCCAATTAAAATAAAAGTTTAGGGACCTATTTGAGATTTTCCAACTAATAGTTTGGCCCATAGTTCTATTTACTGTCAATTATTCCCTTCAACAGTTCAACAAACTGTAGCTCTTCCTTCATCAACATTTCCTTGTAAAAATTCTGCATTTCTTCCCTTCCTCCCAACCAAAACCCTTATATAGCACAAACTATACTGGTAAGAATGAACTGTTGTTGAATTTTTACTGCATGCATCACTGCAGACCTTGTAATTGACATAAAGTGTGTAGTGGAAACTTGATTGTTGCATGTGAAAGGCTGGAATGATATTGCTATGTGAAACCGTGGATAGGTGGAAGAGATCAACAGTACTACTATTAAAAATCCCTTAATCTTTTGATGAGTACTTGTTTGAAATATTATGACATACAAATTAAATTATTAGTAGTGAACATTAAGATATGCTCTTTTCAGTCTTTTTTATATGCATCATTGACTTTGTATTGACCCTCTTATCTAATATGGATTATCCTACTTTCAAGTACTGGATATGGTCTTGCAGTCTTATTCAAGTTCAAAACCAATGTCACAAATGTGTCCTCTTGGTTTCTGTTCTCTTGCCTCATCATCACCTTAATGAACGTGATTCTACATGGTTGCTTAAGAAGCCATTTTTTTGGTTAATCACATGTATCAACTTTCCACAAACTTGCATTGCATCTTGTTGATTCACAGTGTTTGTCTTTGCAGGTATCGTGCAATCACCAGTGCTTACTACCGCGGCGCAGTGGGTGCGCTTCTGGTGTACGATGTGACTCGCCATGCAACATTTGAGAATGTTGACAGATGGCTGAAAGAACTGAGAAACCACACAGATGCGAACATTGTGGTGATGCTTGTTGGAAACAAATCAGACCTTCGGCACCTGGTAGCAGTTACAACAGAAGATGGAAAGTCATATGCTGAGAAAGAATCACTTTACTTCATGGAAACCTCAGCTCTTGAGGCCACCAATGTAGAGAATGCATTTGCTGAAGTTCTGACTCAAATCTACCGCATTGTTAGCAAGAAAGCAGTAGAGGGTGCCGAGAATGGAACTGCATCTGTGCCTGCAAAAGGGGAGAAAATTGACCTCAAAAATGATGTCTCTGCTTTGAAGAGAGTTGGATGCTGCTCAAGCTGAGCTTCTGAGCTTGGAAAACATAGCTCATCCATTGGTTGGTATCGGCTCTGTTGTACGTGTAATATTCTGAGAAATACGAACTAGAAGAAAAGTCAAATTTAATGTCATAGCATGTTAGACTCTTTCTGTAACCTTAAAAAAACTAAGTTTGGTGTTTCAATAGGAGCTGCTGGGGAAGAAGAAGTTGATTGCTAGTCTTGTTGTAGTGGTGCTGTTATTATTATTGTTTTTCAAATATTTTCATATCCAAAGAGGTTCAAGCTTGGAATTAATTGAAGCTATTATTTCATTTAAGGTTTTCTGTAGTAATTATTATGTGGTTATGCTTCAACTATTTAGACTCTAGGTGGAATCACGCACGTCTAATCATGAAAATAAGCTTCAAACACCTTGTTTGTTCGGCCACAAATACAGTGGACATAAACAGGAAAACAAGTATATATAACTTTTTAAACTAATAAATAATATATAATTTTCTGACAGTATTAGACTAAAAAGATATAAGGTATTTAATTTCTGTATTTCATGGAAGTCATTTAAAATATTTTTTCAAACAAATAGCATGTGAAGTCTTTCTCATATAACAAACGGAATTTCACAGTACACCTTAATATAATCTCTACATGTTGTTTATTGATGGTATATTTTGCATGATTTTTATAAAGTATAGAGATAAAATATTTTATAATTTAATTTAAAAAGAGAACAATTTTTTATAGCAAAAAATATATTTAACTCAAGTATTATTATTTTATATAATTTATTTTTGTTTACTCTTTTTCTGCTCATTAAAGAGAGTGAAAACAAGTTCTTTCACTCCATTCTTTTTTTTTATGTATCTAAAAAGTATATATATTTTATTTTTATCATTGTTATATCCGTTCCTTTCTATTATTATTTTTTTCTGTGATCCAAAAGAAATCATTATAAATGAGAAACACGATTATATAGTTCATAAGCTCCACTTTGGTATTAAGAGATTTGGACATCTCAGAAGAACTTTAGAAACATTATTCTACGAAATATTTAGAAAAAAATATGCAGGGTAGAGTCACTTGGAATCATTAGCAAAACATGTGCAAATATTGGAGGATGTCTCTTTCTGTACCCTCATATTTTTCTCATACACCCCCAATTTTTAAAAGTGCTTATCCTCCATTCTATTATTGGCTTTTATTTTGGACATTAAATTGACAAAGTGCATTGTTCGAGGTGAAGAATTTGTAGGTATTGAAGTAAATTAACTTTTTTTGGGTAGAAAAAATTTCATTTCTGTTTTCAAAGGATTTGAACAAATGAGAAGGTGACACTCATTTTCAAATTATTTTAGAATTATATAATCTGTAAATCTTTTAAATTGAACAATCCGGATAATAATTACTGTCAACAATCTAAGATAATAATTTCATATTCAGTAAAATTATGAGTAATATAAAATTTGTAATAATTAAAAGTATTTAAGATTGTATAATCTTCATAATAGATTGATTTTCAGATTGCACTATTTAAAAAACAAAAAAAAAAATGTCTCATTCAAGTAGTTATAAATTATATTTCACTGTAATTTGACCTTTTGCATAACTCATGTAGAAGCATGAAGGAGAACTATCATAGTTTAGTGGTTTATAAAGCAATTTTAGAAAATATATCATTTTTGAGAAATAATTCAATTTAAAAACATAAAAATTTCCGTTGCCGGGACTTGAACCCGGGTCTTTCGGGTGAGAGCCGAATATCCTGACCAACTAGACTACAACGGATTGGTTGATATCAAAACGGAATTAATTTATTTAATATTTAAAATAATAAATCAGATTTCAGAATAGACAGAATTATGGAGGGCAAGACAGGGACCCTTGGGGGAGTTATGACCTTGCATGATCCACATCTTTGTCCTCAAAAATGCTTTTCCTTTTCTTTTTCTTTTTATGTATTTCAATCTTCAAATCATTTTAAGAGGATTGGGAAACTGATAGGTACACAGTGTAATTTATATATTGATTTTCTATGGCTAATGAGGAGTACAATCAATAATTTATGCTTGCATGAAGAGTTCAATTGAATGCAGTTTGTGGTAGAAAAAATCTGTTTAAGTGCAAAACTGCTATAAGAGCTGCTCCTTCACACTATGAGGTATGTGCTAATATTCTCCCAACTTTTCTGTATCTTTAAATTGTTAATTTATATGAATTAGTAAATAGATTTCATGGAGTTTTAGACTACTCCAGTACACACATTTCCATGAATCATTTTTCATCAATAAAATATGGAGCAATAATTTATGATTTGAAATACTGTTCTTGGTTAATAAGGCTCCTTTCTCATATACTTTTCTGCATATTCTGATATTTCTTTCATTGATGAATTGTTCCACTGTTTGAAACAGTTTTCATTTTATGAGAAAAATGCCTACATTGTAACCACAAAGTTGAAGAACTTTTCTGGCTTTTTATGTTTCTCTGTAGAACATAATTTATGTAATCTATGTAGTCAATATCATCCACCAAGACAAAACTTTATTTGCTGTTATTTTACCCATTTATGAGATAATTTTGTTCTGGGACTTGGTCAGAATTAATAAGCGTGTCTTTTTTATAATACGAAGAAAAAATATATTTTACTTTTTTAACATTTTTACATTATCAACTAGTGTCATCAACCGAGTTAAAATTATCATAACAGCAATAAAGAAATAAATTTATGCTCTGAATAGTAGGTATTGTCTAAGCAACTGGTAAATAACTACTGCACTGTACAACAACTTCTAATGCTTTCATTCAACAATAATGCTGACACAGTGGCTCTCCCTTTGTTCTTTTTTTAAATATCATATATTTTTAAAATTCTTTACAATATTAATTACTCTTTCATCATTTGAACTTTTACTCTTTTTTACCTAATTTTTAATTATTTACACATTTACTGTAATGTGAACAACATAAAAATAGTAAAGTGGAAAATATTTTCAAAGTGCAACAGTCATGTCAAACAGACACATTACTTCCCAACATAGCACATGTATTTGCCATAAATATCCATAAAAGGTGGAAAATTTAGTTCACTTTTTTCAATTTTATTCATTGGACCATTATCACAGAAAGTACTAATAGTTTTCTTCAAATCTCAGCTACATTAACTGATATAAGAAACATAGCTGGATCAAAGAACATTATTCACTTAAAAGCATGATTGCAACTAGTTGGAGAAAGGACATTGTGAAGTTGGTGAAGCTTTGTTGCCATCATCCTCTATGGGGTTATTTGGGTTCTTCCCTGATAGAAGGCCTCCGAATAACTCAGCTGGGTCATAGAAAAATTCCACCTCTTCAACTTTCAAAGAGTCATCCACCTGTATAGATTCATGAGTCATGATTGTGATAGAGCCTTAAGTAAAATGTTTTTTATGACCATTACTGAAAAAATCACATCATTAACTGTCAATACTAGGTGGGATATTTTGTTTGTCTCAGAAATTTTGGTCTTCATCACAGATGATGGAACATTTTGATACTTGTTTTAACTTCAAGTTTTGCTCACAGGTACTTACTTCAGAATTCGGTATAGTTCTTCTATCAGAGTTCTGTGTGTATTTTAATATTCATTAGTTTCATTACAAGTTTTGTCCTAAAAGCTAATCTAACTCTAGAAGAATAGTATAAGCCTTTATGAAATGTCAAAAAGTCTTGCATGATGAAAGCTAGCTCATAAAAACTTATTTTTCTCTAAACCGAATTCTGTCAGAACAAGACCTTAACCGAATCATTGAACACAAAAAACATTCTGGTTTTTGTTTTGCTTACATACATTTGATTTTTGATATGAAAATAGAAATATAGTCTTTGATCTTTCGAGACACAGTAGACATGAGTAGGATTAACATTGCCTTTAACCCAAAATTTTAAACAATAAATTTATGGTACATGAACCCATCTCATGTATAAAATATTATCATCATCTCTGACCCAAAATGTTATATAATAAATTTATGAATTTTCATTTTTATATAATGTTTAATTTTTTTATTTTATTCAATATGAAAGTCAGACCCCCCATTCTCAAACTATATTATGTTGAGATAGCACACAGTGGTACAAAAGTGACCTCAAGAATCATCTATTTTGTGAATGTAAAGACATAGTGAAAGTAATACCTTAAGAGTTCCGATGCCATAGAATTGGACCATCTTCCCAGTAGGGGCATGTCCCTTATAAGGGCCTTCAAAGAACCCCCAGTGCCTAAACTTGAAGGAAATTTCAGGAGGTCCACTGTAAACTTTTATCACCTCCCAAGCAAAACCTCTAGGAAAAGCTGATCTGAAGATTTCATGAGATGATTCAAAACTCTCTTTATCAGCTTTGTAAGGCTGCAGATCTTCTGGCAGAGAACTTTGCAACAAAGCATTATAACTTCCCAGCTTCAGAGTTTCCTCTCCAGATAATCCCTCCCTCCCTGCAAATCAAACATCATATGACACTGATTCTGAACACATACAATTAATTTTCACCAACAGAAAAACCAGAACATGGTTGATGTTTGATGTGGTACAACTATCATAATCCCTTCAAAAACTTGTCTCCTACAACAAAATACTTACACAAGGAATGAAAATGTCACAAGATCTGTGGATTCTTATCCATACAAGATGAAAAAAACACAGGAAATTTTGATCATGTGAATAGCAGTTATACAAAAAATAACAGTGGAAAAAAGTTGGAGAGGAAATAAATATGAGAAACATTAAGTGCATACCATTGACAAATAGCTTGAACTTCTGAGGGTTTATTGTCTTGAAATCCAGCAAACGGGTCTTGTGTGAGAGCTCCATCTCATATGATTTGATAGCATTTTGCACTGTCTCTTCCAATGATCCTTCTGGCCATTCCTGCAAACATGCAAACACAGATTGAAGATTCAATCTTTAGAGAGAGAAGGAAAAAGGGTAAGAGGGTATGGTGGTGGTTGTTGCACCTTGGTTCTTCCTTCTTCAAAAAGCTTGTTAACAACATCATAAGTGGGAGGACCACCATGTCTCCACTCTATGTTATCAGGTTCATCATGCAAGAAAGATCTGTACCTGTCTTTGGCCATCACAAATTAATATGATAGCACATATACACAAGCATAGTTATTATATATGAGAGGGCTTGGTCCCAATTTCTTTTTTTTTTCACATATAAATATAAAAATATTTTCTTTAATTTTTGTATATTTTATATATTTATCCCTTTCGCCAATAGCAAAATTTTAGCATCCCAAAATATTTTCAGACCACTCTGCACCTACAGTTGTAGCAGCTATGCTTGTATCACAGGTTGACGGTGATCATGGTGAACATAGTGAGTTGTTACATAGCTTTTCATTGGCCTCTTTTGTATCATCAAGATAAGGTTTTTGTTTCCTTTTATTTTTCTCTGCCAACTTTTAAGATGTAACTGAACAATTCAATTTCGGAAGTAAAGATATATTTGACTTTTAATGTTGGATAATTAATTGCTTTCGCATATTTCCGTGACTAATTAATGAATTTTAGAACATTAGAGCAAATTAGTTTAATTTTTATACAAGTTATTAATGAAAACAATTAATGCAGTTTAACTACTGACAATAACGTATGTTATTGATTGCATGATTAAAGAGATGAATCAGGATTCACTAAAAATAAGTTCGTGATATACAATTAGGATTTATCATTATGTAGGACAACAAATGCCTTGTTAAAAGAAAATTAAGAATTCAAAATGAATCTTCCTTATCTATATCTATTACTAAAAGAAAATTGATTTTTCAACAGTCTTTCAATTATTTTTTTATAACTTATTTTATATATACATTTTATATAGATTACTTTATTATTTTATCATTTAAAATTTATATTTTTAATTTAATTAAATATCTATAATAAAGTTATAAAATTATTTATTTTATATCCCACTTTTTAAATAATTATAATAAGCCTTATTTCTTTTTATTTTTAATACAATAAAATAAAGAATGTATACATGTGCTAAACACGTGCAATAATAAATTATTTGTGTTTATTTTTATCTATAAATACATTTATATTTGTCAATGTCTGTTGATTATATGAATATTCTAAATAAAATTTATATATAAATTCTAATGGTATATAATCCAAGTATATTTTAAAGGATTAAATATGTTTTTTATTTCTTAATTTTCAGTAAAAATTGGAATTAGTTATTTTTTGAAATTTTAATCTAATTTAGTCAAGTTCAAAATGTGTCATTTTAATAAAATTTTGTTAAGTTTATTTGACATTTTGAATGTAACGTTCCATTTAATTAATGAGCGTAATTAAAAGAAGCGTCACACAATTATAATATAACAGCACAGTCCTAGATTTTAATCACAATGCCTTACAACCCAAGGCACACCACGATGCCACAAAAAATAAAGGAAACATGTTAAACAATTTACTAGAATCATAGAGAAATATAAAGACGAACAAGTACATGGGTCGTAGCCCTAAAGATAGCCCAAGAAGACTAAGCAGTGGAATCGTCTCTCCCATGTTGACCACGGTTACCTCTCGTATATGCTCTCATCAATAAATTGATGATCATCGCAAAGGTAGAAGAACAACATACAAAGCAACCAACAAGAAAAGGGTAAACTAGAGCCAACAATATTTTTATCATGCAATCAAATGTACCTTCATAGTTCAATATACATATACAATATACATCTACCACCCAAGCATGTTATGACCTTTCAAGCAATACACTAAGACTCGACTCATCCGGATACATATAGCCTGGTCGGATTCAGCGGATGCTTGCACTTGTGATGGATACCTCTGCTCACCCCTGAGCTAAGTATTACAAGTGTTACAATGAATCAATTTCCCTCACACACAAGGTTAGCCCTTAATGAGTTTCAGGCCTCCTGCTACTCTCACCACAGGAGTCAGTCCGCTCTAAGTGAGACTAACTGACTCCTTAGAGCGTCAGGATGCAACCTTACCTTGAATTCTTACCAGACCATATAGATGGGGCACCACCATGGACACCCACTAACAGGGGCCATGGGATTACGTCCCGACCACTGAAGCGCGACCCTGAAAGTCCCACCTAGAGACTCCAAGAAATTACGCACTGACACAGACCAATCATTCTTAATCAATCAAACGCATTTAGCATGCATACACACATATATACATATACATCACATACAAGTTTCTCATAATTCACCTCTTTCCCAGCCAAACCATACCAACTCATTATTCTCGAACCACGAATATGGAACTCCATCTCATATCATTACCATGCCACATTGATACCAACACTTTCATGTCTCATGTCGAACTCATACCAAACTCATCATTACAATTCCATGAATCATCTCATACAAACATCATACTCACATCATGTTAAAACTCATGAATCACAACTCATACACCATCCCATTCATAAAGGTCATTCAGTTCATATTTTTAAAGATAATACTCATACAAACATATTGTCAACATTTGAGATCAAGGAAAACATCAGGGCCAGCCACATTCTCGTCCAGCTTCTCGCTCAGGCAGAAAGGTCTCGCTCAGGCGAGACGGACTCTCGCTCAGGCGAGCTCCCTTCGCCTAGGCGAGAGCTCAACTTCCAGTACAGTGGCCTTGCACGTATTCTTGCTTAGGCGAGACTCTCCTCGCCTAAGCGAGACGTTCGCTCACTCAAAAACGTAGTGGGTCGCCTGGGTGACCATTCGTGGAAAATAACTTAGGTGAGCCCCTGTTAATCTCACCTAGGCGAGACATGCTCGCTTGGGCGAGTTTATCAATTCTCGCCACTGTTTTCACCTGCAGCAGACATATTGGCATACCCAAACAATGATCCAACCATTTCATACATCCATAACAGCATGCAAAACTCAATCAATCGCGAGACCAACCCAAATAACCACAATCACCCCAAACAATTAGGAGGGTTCTAGCTTCCCTTACCTGGAAAGGTTTAGTAGAAGACTCCTAGACCAAACTGATTTAGCACACAGCTCTGATGCTAGCTCGGGGAAGACTTAAGGAGTTGGAAAAGGGAAAGGCAGCAGAGACATAAGCTACTCAGATTAATAGTAGCAAAAAAATAACAAGCACAGTGGGGGGAAAGATACTTACGTGAAGAGGAAATACTTGTTCGACTCGCTTGACCAAGGTGACACCAAACCCTAACTGAGCGGGAGACAGCTGTGGCTCAAGGTTCTCTGAAGTGAGGGGAAAAATGAGAGTTAGGGAAGACTTAGGTTGGTTTTATCTGTTAGGCCAACCCTTAGGCCCACTCACAAGGGACATCCCTTTAATTTAGGACAAGAAGGAATAAAACAATTTTAATGGGCCTTACATTGAACACGTTTCATCATGATATTTGAGTTATTTACACAGTTTAATACATTTTTATTTCAATGTTAGTTGAAAAATATGTTTGAAGTGTCGAATAAATTTAACCAATTTTGATTAAAAGAACTAAATTCATCCCTTCCTAAAATTCGGAAACTAAATTGATAAAAATAAACTAATTCCAATTTAAAAAAATGTTAAGGAAAAAAAATATTTAATCCTAATTTAAAAGCAAGAGATCCAGCTAGATCTTAAAAGATAAAAAGAAAGATATATAATTGACATCAAATTTAATGTAAAATATTAAAAATATTCTAAAATATTAAAAAAAATATAAACATCAATCATCAATTTTATATATTATCAACAAATGTAATAATTATGCTTTTTGGTAAAGTAAATATAAATCCATAACAATTTGTTATATGTACTTTAATTATCTTCTTTAAAATTTATTGTTACGTATAGTGTACTTGAATATATGATGACACTAGAATCTCCTACAAAATGTCTAAATAAACCAATACTAAAATAAAAGAGAATAAACAAATTATGTTTGAAATTTTAAGTTATCAATATTTATTTTAGTTAAGGGGAAAACATCATGAAAAATAAAACTGTTTGAAATCGAAGAAAATAAGTGATTTATTTATTTATATGCAGTTTCCTTAACTCAAACAATTTAATTTTCCACTTTTCCTTTCTTTTATTTACTTTTTCAGTACCAGATTCATTATAAAGAATTCTCTCATAGTTTTAAAACAAAATTTTTATAATTTAAATAAAAAAATAAATAAATAAATATATATATATATATATATATATATATATATATATATAATTTAAGAAACTTGTTCACCAATAAAATAATTCTTAAACGTTTTATTCTTTGATCTACGAAGTTTTCTGTATACATAAGGATGTTTTCAACGATTCTGATTCATTCTAGATTTTACATAAAGATGTTGTATTAACATAAAAGTGTTTTACATCTCTCTCCATGTAATACTCACTAAGATCCATATTTATGCTTTCTTAATAACTATTATTATTGAGAAAATCTACTAAGACTAGAATTTCTATTCCAGTTAATCAAATTGATCCAACAAATAAGTTCTAAACTAGTCTCTTAAAACTTAAAACTTAGATAGTTCTCTTTCATTTCCCATCAACTTAAGGGTAAGGTAAATAAAGTTACTCACTTTAGGCATCCAGTAAAAGAAGGTCTAAAAAAACTGAAAGGTACCTAATTGAAACAAAAGTTGGAATGCAACTGACATTTTTATAAAAGCATAAAAGGGGACACCAGATTGACACACACCTCTACTAAAGTGGGTACCATCCGAATAATTAAACCTTCTTTTTTTTTATCTTTCTCTCATTGTGACTTCGTTTGTCTCTCCTTACTTTCTCCTTTTTTAAGAGTCATTTTCTAGGCTCTTGGCAGATTACATTTCTTCAATCTCATATTGATCGTTTGTACCAAGTTTTCATCCTCATTTCTGGTTAGTATGTTTTTTTTCTTTTTATTTGTGTTATTGTAGTTTTTATTATGTTTTGGACTTGTACTAAAATTAGAAATGTGTTTCTTTTGTCTAATTTTTTATTTTTAGTACTTTTCGATTTACGAGTTTCAAGAGTTTTTTTTTGCATATATTTTAATGAGGAACTGAATTTTTTTTACAAAACTATTAATTAAACTAGAAGTTAGTCTTTTGGTGGATAATAGATTAATTAGAGCATAATTCAAAGTTGAGTTTTCTATATAAAGATAATTCAAGTTTAGGGAAAAAAACTTACAATCGAGTTGAGAAGAACCCAGTGGCGGATCTTGAACCAAAATTTTGGGGGTGCCAAAATATTGATTAAATTACTCTTTTGGTTCATTTTTTTTAAATGTCAAATTGGTCCTCTGTTTTTTTTAGTCTCAATTTGGTCCCGAATTTTTAAAAATTGATGTAATTTGATAATTTCGTTAAATTTCGTAAAGTGGAGTAAAGATTTTTCATCAAAATTGACATTATGATTATGTCAATTACACCAACAAAACAAACCATCTTTAGTTTTGATGAAAAAATCTTGATTTGATTCAAAAAATTTGACGAAAAAAGAATCAAATTGCATCATTTTTTCAAAATTCACGACCAAATTCAAATAAAAAAAAACTCGTGACAACCTTGATATTTTTTAATGAAAATATGAACTAAAAAAGTAATTCCAAAAATTTTATATAAACTAGTAAAAAATTGTATTTAATTTTTTTTATGATAATAAAAAATAATAAAATTATAATAATAATTATTATTACAATTATAAAATTAAATACAAATATTTTTTATAATTTTACTATAATTAATTTTTATCAATAATGATTAAGTTTAAAAAAAAACAATCAAATACAGACAATAGTTAAAATGAACAAATAATCACTTAAAAGATAATATTAATAAAATAATTATTTTATTTTAAAAATATGTAAAATGTTAGATTGAAAAGTATATATATATATATATATATATATATATATATATATATATATATATATATATATATATATATATATATATATATATATCAAATGTTAAATTATATTAAATATTAAATTTTTAAAAAATATATTTAAATTACATAAAATATAAAAAAAGTTTGGTCATGTGTCCCATAAAAGGTTCGCCGTTGGAATAACCTAAGTTATGTGAAAAACGTATT
>Ga0209589_1009407_pt1 | contig 14779 bp, 6 predicted proteins | sample CowpeawhiteBW_FD_187525 | JGI IMG/M metagenome (GOLD analysis project Ga0209589, IMG submission 187525) | Root nodule microbial communities of legume samples collected from California USA - Cow pea white BW (SPAdes) (version 2) | ecosystem: Host-associated > Plants > Roots > Nodule | place: USA... | reverse complement strand
GCGGGCGCAGTAAGGTGCTAACACCTTCCTTACACGTAACCGACTCCCAGATCCAAAATCTGGTTTTTCGCAAACTTATTTTATTTTCATGGTTTTCCATAGTTTTTCCAGAATAACTATGGTGGCGACTCCCAAATCTTTTTTAAACCCGTTTTCTTTTTTAGGTTGTCTTCCCGTCGCGATTTCAGTTGCGACACGTACTAATTATTTTCTTTGGTTAAATAGGAATTAAAGAAAGGACATGATAGAATCGTTGTCAATCACCACACATTTAAGGTATTGTTCGCTTTGGAACTTGGGTTCAATCACATTTTTATCCTTAAAAGGCGCCTTTGTGCGTGAAATGAGGAAGGGGTATTTATGTTGGGTTTAAATAAACTTAAATGTATTAGCCATTATGGGTAACTAGTCGTTGTAAGAAACTAGCCGTTGTGAGTGGTTAATGCACTAGCCATTGGAGTCTAGATAGTTAATAAGTTAGCTGTTTATAGCCGTTTATAGCCGTTGAAAGTACAATGGTAAGGAAATGTGGGTCTATAAATATATTATCTATTGTATGAATAAACAACAACAAGAGGTGAATAAAATTTTTTCACAAGATTATAGAGACTTGTTGTCTAACAAAGTGCTAACAAAGTGGTACCAAGAGCCAATTAGCTTGAGTGTTTGAGTGGAATAAAGAGAGAGCTAGAGAGTTTGAGTGTTTGAGAGAAGAGAGCTAGAGACCTAAGTCTTTGAGAAAAAAAGAGAGTGAGATGGCTAGTCTTACAAACAGTCTTTCCCTGCCCAAGTTTACAAAGGCTGTCAACTATGACAATTGGAGTCTCAAAATGAAGGCCCTTCTTGGATCCCAAGAAAATTGGGAGGTGGTTGAAGATGGTTTCGATGAACCAGCCAACACTACAGGTTGGTCAAATGCCCAGTTGAAAGTGTTGAAAGACGCACGTGTGAAGGATAAGACAACTTTGTACATCCTATACCAAGTTGTGGACGAGTCTGGCTTTGAGAAGATTGCAAGTGCCAAATCTTCAAAAGAAGCGTGGGATATTTTGGAGAAGGCGTATAAGGGAGATGACCGAGTGAAGCAGGTGCGACTTCAAACACTTAGAGGCAGATTAGAGAGCATGAGGATGAAAGAGACCGAAGGAGTAGTCGAGTACATTACTCGAGTTGAAATCGTGGCAAGCCAACTTGCTAGAAACGGAGAGACGTTACCCGCTAGCCGAGTTATGGAGAAGATCTTGAGGTCATTGACAAACGACTTCGAAAATGTGGTGTGCACGATTGAGGACTCCAAGGATCTATCAAAGCTCACGGTTGAAGAGCTTGCAAGATCTCTAGAAGCACACAAGCAACGAAAGAAGAAGAAGTGGGAGCCACTTGATCAATTACTCCAAACGAAGATGTCAATTAAAGATGAGAAAGCTCAGAACACTTAAGACAGAGGACGATATCGAGGAGATATAAGAAGCAGTCCTGGTGGTAGAAGTCGAGGACAAGAAGAGAAAGAACAATCCGGTCAACAAAATTGGCACATAAGAGGACGAGGTCCATGGAGAGGAGGTCATCAAGCAACTCAAATGTTGAGTGCTTCAAGTGTGGCAAGTATGGTCATTATGCAAAGGTCTTTTACTCAGGAAAGTGTTTCAGTTGTGGTAAGTCCGGACATTTTGCCAAAGATTGTAGATCTGAAAGTAGAAAGGAAGAGACGATCAACCTCACAAAAGATGTTGAAGACGAAGCGACATTGTTGATGATGGCGCGTAGCTCGGGAGCCGAGCATAAGCAAGTGGTGAACTCGGCAAGAAGACCAAGTAGCATGGAGAATTCAGTAAGAAGGCTTAGTATAGTCGATAACTCGACAAGATAATCAAGTAGTGTGGATAGCTCGGTAAGACAACCGAGTCAATTGCATAGCATGGTGAGACATGCAGATAGCCCACACGGGGTGGTGGAGCATGCAAATACTCCAGACTACATGGTGGAGCATGAGGCCAACTAGATTAACTTGGTGGAACGATTACATAGCTCGGATAAGTTGGTGGAGCAAGTGGATTACTCAGATAACTTGGTGGAGCACGTGAAAAGCTTAAGTAGCTAAGAATTTGAAGAAGAAGAGCTTCTAATCCAAAGGTTAGAGATTGCAAAAGGAGATTTGCAATAGAGTATTGAAAAGGAGGTTAGAGACAACTTAATTCTACAAGCAAGCTTAGAGTGAAAGAAACAAGTTTTGCAAAAGTGGTGCTTTGAATTTGAAGAAGATGTTTCAAGTTTGCAAGAACAGTTACAAGTTGAGAAGGATCTGAGAGTTGCACTGGAGGTGCAAGATGAGAAGTGGCGACTTGAAATGGATGAGGAGATTGAGCACAACAATACGTGGGTGTGGGTGTGGTCTGATCTTTCAAAAGGAAATTGGCCTATTGACAAGAACTCAGTTAACGACAAGTCGACCACAAAGACAAAGAACCCAATGAGTAACAAGTCGGCCAAAGAGAAGAACAAGTTTGCCAGTAAGAATGCAAAAACTGAGAGAGCAGAGAACAAGTTAGCCACAGGAAAAGCGAAGTACTGGTCGACCATAGATAAAGTGAAAGGGAAGTCAATCATGAAGAAAGCGAAGAACTTAAATATTCATGAAAGGGACAAGCACAATGTGAGAAGAGTTATTGCACATTGGAAGCCGTGATGAAGAATAAAGGAACAAAGATGGAGAATAAAAGAAGCATTTAAGTTTACGGTGGAGTTTTGTTGGGTTTAAATAAACTTAAATATATTAGCCATTATGGGTAACTAGCCGTTGTAAGAAACTAGCCGTTGTGAGTGGTTATGCACTAGCCATTGGAGTCTAGATAGTTAATAAGTTAGCCGTTTATAGCCGTTTATAGTCGTTTATAGCAGTTGATAGTACAATGGTAAAGAAATGTGGGTCTATAAATATATTATGTATTGTATGAATAAATAACAACAAAGTGCTAACAATTTAAACTGCCTTAGGCCTCGACTTCTAAGGAATGTGAGACTATTGGGTGCGTTAGGAACACTTTCTTTTATCTTTGTTTATGTGATCCTACACAACAAATAATTAATTGTAGTATGTGCATTTAAAGTGTTGTTTGGTGTGTTTTTTTTTTCTCAGATCTTATAAATGGTTCTCTATGTGGACTTATGATTTGATGGTTATCCCCTTCTTACTTTAAACTCTTCCTCTTTTTTTTAATATCTATGCTTGTTACTAAGAAATGCATTTATTTGTTTATTTGAAGATTGAAGAGTATACTAAGGCTAATTTTCTAATCTTTGCACATAAAGTTATAAATTGAGTTAGATTAAGGTTTTTAAACAAATCATGAGAAAACTTTATAATATTGTAAGCTTTTTAACGAAGACAACTTTTGACTTTTATAATGACATGTGTATATGTGTACGTATTATTAAAGTTTTGGTAATGCCATATGATGTAGGCTTTAGGCTTCGTAAATTTTAGGTATATGGGAACATCTTACATAGTAGATGAATTTCCTGAAGTAGTTTTACTTTCTTTTTCCAAATAAAAAATTTGTGTCACTTGCAAGGCAAAAGGATCCTGTTTCTAAATAATAGTTAAGATTTGTTTTTTATAGAGAATGCAACTAGTTTGTTCATGTTTGTTGGTGTCACATAAGAAAATGTATATACAATTTCATGTTTTAAAGTTTATTGGACAATTTAACTATATGAAATTGATTTGTTTGAGAATTGTTTGTTCTGGTCATATGAAATGTATTTACAAGTGAATTGAATGGAAAGAAAAATGGTAAAACAAAAAAATGATATGAAAAAAAAAACTAACTTACTATGACAGTTGTTGCCTTAAATATCATAGTAAGTGATACTTACTATGTTAGGTTTTCATAGCGTTATAGAAAGAGCACATTTTCTATGTTGCGTGTAACTATGATACAATAGTACCTATCATAACAAGCCTTTTTTACCTATCATAAAATGTCATGCATACAGTAGTGAAAGTAGTAATGAAATTACTCATGTCACTCTTCACAAGATGAGGTTTGCTAAGGTAAATAACAACTGAAACTTGGATGATAATAAATATGCTCCTACTATACAATCAATGAAGTTGGCCCAAGTAATGTGAATGTTGAGGGTCCAATGGTCACTTACATCATACAGTATATTCCACTTGTGGATTGTGGAGTCCTTCTGTCGTTGTTTGAGTAAATTATGCTTAACAAAATGAATACAATGGTTGCTCATTAGAGAGCATATCATAAGTTATGTGAAGGGAGATTTCAATATCTTAATAATCAAACTGAGGATATTTAAGGACTATGACTAATATTTATTGTGGTGGTGGTTTTAGAGCACTTTTTCAACAAGTCTTTGTCTTTAGTGATGGACATCTCATGGAGAGTTCTTCTATTTGATGGGTTTTGTCATTGAGGTTTATTTACTAAAGTTTCCCTTTTATTTGTCACTATGACTGTTTTTGGGGAACTCAATCATTGCATAAATGTCCCCTTTTTTGTATTCAATGTTTATCAAAATCAAACCTTGGTTCATCTTTTATCAATAAAAAAACTATGATGAAATGGGTTTTTTTGAATGAGTTTAAGTTTTCTGTGTTGCATATCATGTGAATGATTTTTAACTAAGTTGAAGAAGAATTAGTGACCAGCAAAATCAAATTTGGTACAAAGGTTGAGTCAGTCAAGAGAAGATTGAGTTGTGCAGGTTTAAGGGTACTTAAACAAAGGATGAACTTCTGTTTCAATGTCTTTGAACCTGTACAACTCAATCTTATTTTGAAATGGTCCAATATTGTCCTAGTTTTAGCTTCTCTATTCACCAACTCTTCCTTAAGTTTATCAAAATCCTTCGTTTGATAAGAACACCCAAATTGTAAAGTTCAAAAATTTTCATCTCATAGTTTTTATATTGGATGCATGACTTTTTATGTTGGTTCTCCTAAGGAGCCGACGTAAATTGATTTTTTCATTTATAGGGTCCAACATAAATTTACATCGATCATTTGGAGGAACCAATGTAAAATTATGTTACCTGTTACAAAGTTAGACTTATGCAGACCTAAAAATTCCAAAATAACATACGTTAAAAGTCTCTTTTGTATTAATGTACTCTATTATTCAATTTGTTAAAAATAGGTTTAATTCATTTATTTCATGAGTACATGAAATTAATATATTAAAAGAAAGTTTTAATTTATTTATTAAAAGATAATTTAAAATCTATATAACTCTCATTCTAACTTCTTTTCAACATAGTTTTTGAGCAAATTTTTAGAGTCAAATTTACATTAGAGAGAGAGAGTTGTGCATGAGATAAAATAAAGTTCTTAAAGTGATCTTGGTTAGGTTTTGAAAAGCATTCAATTGTGAAAAGAGAAACTAGAGTGTCAATCACCTAACATTATGTTGTGATGTATTGTATTTATTGATTAGTTGATTTAATTTCTTGTATTTTTCTTTTTGTGTTGTCTTCTTGTTTTGGATAGGGTTTATGGTGGTAACTCAGTAAAAGAGTATTATAGTGTCAAGAATCCATCTTATAGGGTGCTAAATATGTGTTTTTGAGTGTTTTGTGTTTGTTGGGTAGTTGTAAACATTTTATTATGGTGGAAGCTTGAGCGATGTAGCTAGATAACTAGACGTAGTCCTAACAAATAGTGAACTAATTTAAAATTCATTATGCTTTTTTTTTTCTTTCTCTACTGAATTTGATTTTGTTTAATGTAGAAGAGTTTATCTTAATCTTTCTTGTCTCGTGCTTAAACGATATAAACCTTTTAATTTCAAAAGCTTAGCTAAAGAACACCTTATTTCAATTAAACAATCTGATTAATAAAGTTTTCATTCTATAATTCAGAGTTTTTCAAAACTCTAGTTCAATTCACCTCCCCTCGCTTTTCTTTGTAACAACTCACACACTTCAATTTCTTTTTGTAATAATTTTCCAGATAAAATAATTAGCATTAATATAATTAATTTCATCACAATTATTTACTAATCAACGTCTATTACAAAGTTTACAATTTTTTATATATATAATATGTCACAATTTATGATGAATTCATCATCAAAACACAAATTGGTTAACTGTACAAGTTAAATAAATTAAATGAATTTAAGTCAATACTAACTTAAATAATCGTAAACATTAAAAAACATTAATATCAGTTAAACCATCATTAATTTTAAAAAATGTTAAAATAAATAAACATAACTATTAATATTAACTTAAATAAATATTAAAAAATATTAATATCAATCTAGTCTATATTAGTGTAAAAAATATATAATCTTATTGTGCCCTCCTGGATGGAGAAGATCTTCAATAAACGAGGTATTCAATAGGCCAAGGAATTTGACGAAAATTCAAGTCAGAAAATATGTCTCCACAGAGCCAAGGTTATTGCAAGAAGCCAAAATGATGTCTTCCTTGGACCGACGTCCCTGAGAGTAGTTGGTTGATGGTTCAAGATTTACGAAGAGGTCACCCTAGGACCGAACTCCCTTTATGAAGCTAAGATTGAGAGGAAAATATTCAATAATATAAAAGAGAATCTTGGAGAAAAATCTCATCTACATTTGATGAATATAAAACAGATTAGGAGATATTATTGTTGTTATTTACTAATTATCTTTTGATTAGATTATTTGAGAATATTTGATTATGCATATCTATAAAAATTGTACCCGACTTGCTTATAAATAAGAGTGTTACTCCCACGATCAAAAGAGGGAATTGTTTTGACTTAAGTGAATCATTAGCAAAGGTTAAAATATTTCTTTCTTTTAGTTTCGGTTAAAGGTTTTTTTACTAATCTTCTGAACCGGAACACTTACATAATTAAATTACATTTTAGTGAATATTAAAAATAAATCAAATTAACATTAAACTTAAAATTGACATATTTGACTCTACTTGAATCTCTTACATAAACCAACATTACTTTTCAACAGTTAATTGTTAATAATCTTACAAAAAGAGATGAAATACAAGTTAATAAAAGAAAATAAACAATGGAAGAGGCGTAATAGTGTATTGTTTAGCATAACATAATCTAAATAAAAAAGGACGATTATTATTATATCAATTAACATATGAAAGGTAAACAAATAAACTTCGTATACATATATTACGCGGAAAACATTATCAGGAATAAAAAGAAAAACAGTTGCTTAAAAGTATCATCTTATTAAATTCATTTATTTATCATGTAGATGTGTGCGTTCACATAAAATATAATTGAGCGTTTTCCTCGACTTTAATATTTTGTATTAACCTGCTGAAAAAGGACCTTATAATTATTTACTCAACAAAACTTGTCGTTCTCTGCTGAAAAGCATTCAACTCTCTATTATTGATTTTTTTTTTTATGTTACCGCTAATAGAATATTATAAACTTTTAGATCTTCATGTGTACGATACTAGGTGATTGAAGCTTTTCAATTTGAAAATAAAAAAGCAAAATTAATATTTTCTATGCTGTATACTGTGCTGATCATGATGGTAAATAAACTGGTTTTTTTTATTGAATCATGAGATATATATATAACATTATAATATTAATGGTTTACAACTACTTTACACTTTAGTAGAGATGTCAAAATGGGTTTCAACCCGTGAGTTAACTCGGCTCACCACGGGTTCGAGCCGGATTGGGTTGAGAAAAATTTAACTTTTTCAAAAGTGAGTTGAACTCAACCCAGCTCACTTAACCCATGGGTTAAACGGGTTCGAGCCAGGTTGAAGGTGGATTGGCCCACTTAACCCACTAACATTTTTTTTAATTTTTTAATTTTTTTAATAATTATTTACTATTCCTATTATATTTGTTCACAATTTTATATTTTTAAATGCTAGAATGTTGCTTAATTATATTTGAATAGTTTGAATGTTTAATTAATTTGATTGTCAAGTTATATATATATATATATATATATATATATATATATATATATATATATATATATAATATATATATTGATACTTTAATCTTTAACTATAATCTTTATAGTAAATTACTTAAGTAATCGTCTTATAAACAATTTTTTCTAAATTATCATGAAAAAAAATGTATAGTTTTTTTTATTTATATTTTGTTGAATAGCATGACAGAAAATTTGTAATATTAGCCGTACTTTCTTAGACTAATAGATACTTTCTTAGAAATAATTCTTCATATATTGGTGGTGAGCATGATCAAAATATTGGTTCTTAATTTTACTATGATTGTTATCTCATGGGTTACTTAAAAATTTGTTTAAATATTTGAATATTAAAAAAAATAAAATTAGGTGGTTTGATGAGCCAACCCACTTAACCCACCAACCCGTGGTAGGTTGAGCCGGGTTACAAAATTTCTGACTCACCAAAAAGTGAGGCGAATTGAATTCACTCATTTTCAACCCGGCTCGTGGTGAGTCAATCCTTTGACAAGTCTATTCACCAGTATTATTCATTATTTCTTATATTACATGTAGACGTTATAATATATACCATTATATTATATTGTTTTCTGCGTAGGCAATCAATATAATGCGACAAAGGTTAGGTATATGAATATTATAATTAAGTTATTGATATCTTGTTTAGTTGCGTTTATCTATAGTGGTGAATCCTAATTAAGAATGATCTTTAAAAAAACACAGCCAATATTACCTAATTCCATAGGAAAATAAATAAAAAAAATCTAGATGTACAAATCCTAAAAAACTTAATAAAAAAGTTAAAATATACTTTTAATAGTGGTTTTGAAACCATCACTAAAATGTTGTCAAGAAAAGGAAAATTTTATAATTGAGAATCATACAGTAAATACTTATTTAAGTTCACATATTGATCTGATAAATTTGATATCAATTTATTTGAGATGCGAACTTATATATAAAATATAATTTACGTAATATAATTTTTAATCAATATATAATTTATGTAATTAAATAATTAAAGACAAAATATTGTCAAATGAATATAGAATTACGAAAACCAATAGTGTTAAAGCACAATTAAAAAGTATTATAAAAATTATATTATTTTGTCATTTAGTCAAGATATTATTATAAATCTTCACAAAATAATATTTTGTCCACATGTTCTTTTACTTATTTCAATAATTCTAAATAGTTATAATTCATTGAGAAATTGAAATATATTTACTTCTAAGTCTAATAGTTATAATTCATTGAGAAATTGAAATATATTTACATAAGTTCATAAATTAATTTAATTAGAAGTGTGTCATCTTATCCCATTCAAAAATATTCAATTTTTATAATTGATTAGTATATAAAATTTAATTGACATTTTCTATTTTCACACAATTTGAGTAATATTTCACGTTGATCTTTAAATACGAAATGAAAGCATATACCTAAGATCAACACATAGAAATTTCATGATAAAATGTGAACTAAAATATGCATACTCATTTACATTAAAAATGATTGATCTTCACAAACTAATTATCTTACAAGGCATATTAGTGTTCAATACAATGACTTTTAGTACTTATTCCTTTTGTTTTAATGGGATACAACTTAGTGTTCAATACAATTAGTGCTCATCTTATAATCTCTTCATAAAATTACTGCTTTTATTATAGATGGTATGATAAATGCTTTTATTCTTTCAAATATATTATTTCTATAAAATCGCTACAACTATTTATTTAAATGTAATCATTTTAATGGTAGAAAACTGTGTTTTACATGTTGTTTTAAAATGTATTATTATTCAATTTAGTAATGTGATTTTTAATGGTTAATTTTATAAATAGAAATAAAATTAATTGTCTCTAACATTTTCTTTATTAACTACGTTATATTTTTAGATAATAGTCTTGTTGAAGTATAGAAGATTCTATTTTAAATAATATAAATACTTATTAATTTTATTAATATATATGGTATTATTTTTCACTCTTTCTTTTTCTAAAAGATTGGTGACAAATGTCAAATGGTTGTTTTTGTTCTCAAACAATGTTTTCCTAAAAGGATTTTGTAAGATTTAAAGAACATAAACCTAACGGCGATTACCAAAGCTACGGCGTAAAGAAACCCTACATCCACCATGTTACTGCGTCACAGTCACCATCCCTCAACAAAATTTCCCGTGACCTTTGCTTTTTCACAGAATTTTAACAATTTTTTCTTACAAATTTTATAAGAGAATATCTTTTAAGTTTCTTTTCATTTTTTCATCTTTATATTTTAAAATAATTTTGAAAATAACACTTCAAATTATAAAAAAAAAATTGTCAAAATATTATTGTCTCCGGTTTCAGTGTCATCTCTGTAGCCCTTCCATTAACACCGATTCACAAATTCCTATTTTTTATTCAAATTCCTTTCATGAATTTCATTTATAAAAAACAACAAAGAGAAACTTATGAATTGCAACAGTGTGTTAAGTCTCACATTAAATAAAAAAAACAAAATTTAAAATATAATATAAATAATGACTTATAATTTTATTACGGTTTTAGATTAAAAGTTGTGTAAACTGGTTTAGATGTGTAATACTAATATCATGTAGACACAATTTCTTGATGACTACGATCCAAATATAAAAATATATATAAAGCCAACATGGTGTTTATAAAACTTTGGTGTCCGTCCATTTGAGTTCTTTGAATCTATCGCAAATTGTTAAATTTCTTGCGCAAAAGCAAATGTCAACAAAGATAACTAAAATAATGCTTTTTCAAACATGTGGATTGATTGAGACATGGTGCTTTATCACGAATAAGTTAATTACAGATCATTTTGTTATTTATTTGAGAGCACATAAAAGAACTGTGGAGAAAGCTAAGTTGCATACACAGTCTCGGACACATTCAATCTTTCAAGCAAGAAAATGGTAACCATTGTGCGTTCTTACAATGTCACTCCAAATCAACCAACTCCCAGTGATCCTTTATGGCTATCAGATAGTGACCAAATCGGGTCCCTAGGTCACGTACCCAATATCTTCATCTACAAAGCAAAACACAGCAACAACCCCATCGAGAAGATGATGAACTCTCTTAGCAAGATTTTAGTTCACTACTATCCAGTAGCTGGAAGATTGAGTTTGACCGAAGATGATCGCATGGAGGTGAATTGCAACGCAAAGGGAGTCACGTTGCTCGAAGCCGAAAGCACAAAATCATTTGGTGATTATGGAGACTTTTCACCATCAGAATCAACGGAAGAACTTGTTCCAAAAGTTGATTACACTCAACCTATAGAGGAGATTCCCCTTCTGCTACTTCAGGTAACAAGGTTCCATGGTGGTGAAGGACTTGCCCTTGGAGTTCTTATCTCTCACCCTATCACCGATGCAACCGGCATCATCCGCTTCGTGAACAATTGGGCAAAGGTGGCTCGAGGAGAAGAACTATTGCCTCATGAGATTCCATTTCTAGATCGAACAGGACTCAAATTTCCACACCAAAACTCATCACCTAGAGTTAAACTCCCAGAGTGGAAGCCTGTACCACAGATAGAGCAAAGAAAGAGAAGTGCTTTGTTGTTGAAACTCACATCAAGCCAAGTGGAGAGGCTAAAGAAGAAAGCCAATGAAAAACCTTCAAAAGAAAGGGTAAGACCCTATACCAGATTTGAAGCTGTTGCTGCTCATATATGGCGATGTGCAGCCAAGGCTCGTGAATCTAGTGAGAACCACCCAACTTTTGTTCGGTTCAGTGTTGATTTTCGAAGTAGATTGAATCCACCTCTCCCTCAAAACTATTTTGGGAATGCTTTGGCCAAAGGAGTGACACCAAAATGTTATGAGGGAGATATCATATCAAACCCTTTAGGTTTTTCTGCTGAAAAGATTAGAGAAGCAGCTCATGCAGTTACAGATGAGTTTATAAGGTCACAGTTGAAGGCTAGTTTAGGAAAAGGGCAAAAGGATCACATAAGGGCCTTTTTCAAGGGACAGGGGCACCTTATGAATGTGCCTTATGCTGGGAACCATAACATTCTGCTTACAAGCTTGACGAGGATGCCGGTGTATGAAGCAGATTTTGGTTGTGGAAAGCCTGTGCATTTTGGTATAGCACGTTCCTTTCAAGAAGATAGAGCAGTGATTGTTCGAAGCCCAGATGGAGATGGTGTTGTTGTCACCATAATCTTCCAGACACCACTTATGCAGCTTTTCCGAAAATTCTTCTACGAGGATCTGTTTGTGTCCTCGTTATAACTCTTGCGTCCATGGAACATCATGTTAGATCTCGATTTCGGCATCGCTGCTACCTTTGCAGATATTGTTTTTGTTTTCTGGTATGACAGGGTCTGTTTCCATGTTTCTTTCTTTTATTCGTGTTTCGTCCTTGAACGAATGTTACAAAAAATTATTTTGAGTTTGAAAGCAGTGTAATTTATGTTACAGTTTTTTAATTAGAAAATAATTTTTTAACAATTAAAATTTTACCACTTATTCTTATAATAAGAATAATTTGAAGTGACATTTTTTAAATAATTTTTATTTTTTTATATTTAAAAAAAAAATCAAAGTATAATAAAAAATTATTAAATTTTTATTATCAAAATATTATTATGAGTATAAAATTTACCATATACAATTTTCATTTTTACCGTGAGAGCTACCTAGGACTGGTTTATGTTTTCCCCTTTTAAAGTTGTTAAAAAAGAGATGAGATGAAAGAAAATAGAAACAAAATCAGTGGAAATAGATAAACAAAGGATATATAAAGTTAAATATGGTTAGTGAATACCCCGCAACACTTTGAACCTAAAACTGGTGTCAATTGATCAAATTTTGAATTAATCCACCAACCACATCAGTGGTACGTCATTCTTTTTAGTTTAAAAAAATTATTTTATGTTTTGCACTTGCATCTCAACTACTAAGCAATTGTGGTCCGCATGTGATTATGCAGCCTTTTCCATTTATGGTCGATTATAGATGATGATTATTGAAATGTACAATTTTTTCTTTTAAATTACGAATATGAAAAAGTCATACCAAACCTATATGACTTAAAAAAACAAGCAATGTGTTACCTATACGATTTTACTAAAATAAATAAGTATTTAAAATTAAAGTCGTGTGAATTGGACAACTTGAGATAAAAAATCATATTCCTCGTCGACAACTTCTTGGACCTGTACGTTTGGAACAAAATCCAAATAAAGTCGTATTCGTCATATACGACTTCTAATGTTTTCTATTTTTAATTTTTTTATTTGACCTCATAATTACAAATAACAGATTTTAGTTTTATTATGACACATGCCTTTTTTTTATACTTAATGAGTTGTATTAGAATAATATAACGTATTACTAAAAAATTAAAGAAAGAAGGAAAAAATATTATTAAAAAAAAAGAAAAGAAATATTATTAGGGAAAATTATAAAATATATTATATATTATCATATTATTTTTAAAGTTTTATCTAAGATTGTGTTCTTTTTGAATGAATGATTTCATGAAGAGTGAGAAGTAGAGATCGGAAGGATTACATAGTAAAATTGGTGTTGTTTCTTTTAAGGAATTTGGAGACAATTTTGGAGTGCATTAGAAAATAAAATTTGTGAAAGTTTGTGACTGAATTGATTAATGTGACATATTAATTTTTCTTAAAAAAAAAAATTAGATTATCAAAATGTTCCTATTGTTAAAAGTAATATAAAATGATATATACATGATTTAAAATTATTTTTATATATTTTATTGAATGATTGAAATTTAAAAAAAATTATTTATAAAAAAAATGAATCATACAATATATTTGGTATAAAAATAAATTTAATATGTAAGGTGAGAAATAATTTATTTACATGGAGACTTTATTTATTTTTAATAGTAATTTTAGAAGTAATAAGCTTTTATTATAATCATAATAAATTTTTATTTGTGTTATTAATTTTTATTATGTTGTTTACATAATAAGGAGAAATGATTGATTCACGTGCAAGTGCAAGGAAACTGAAATATGGGGGTAGGGGTGTAATTTCGTAAATTGGAGTGTGTCACCCTCTCATCTCACCATGCATAGTAATGGAGCTCCAACGTGTGGTGGGTGGTAGAAACTTCATAGGCAGCGGAAATGGAATGGAAACAAGTATTTAAGGCTCTTGTAGCAATGAAATTTGGAGTGGTGAAAGGAGAACTAGACTAGAAGCTAGGCTAGTGGAAGGTGGCTAGAGAAAATGTTGTAAACCTCTAGGTTAGGTGCTCTCAAAATAATACCGAGGAGGAAAATCTTCCGGATCCATCCGTACGAGTCACGATCTCGCACACTCCACTGGACTTCCAAAACCACTAGGCTACAACCTCGAGTTGCCACGTGTTACCCCAATACAAGTTACATTCGTAACTGGGTCCCAACAAAGCATCACATCAAGACCACCATCCAAAGCCGTGTAGAATCCTTGTGCAATCCAACTCTGCACCCGAAACCACCTGGCACTTCACACTCATCGCTAGACGAAAGCAGGTTCCAAACTGCCTGTTAGTAGCTATCGCCTGGTGGTCCAATCCCCTCCCGCCAGGTGCTACACTAGTAACGCAAAATTACTGGTTTATGTATTCTGAAACACATGTTCTAATGAACCAACATTCAAGGCATGCAATTTCAGAATACAAATATATGTGTTTAATCGTAGTAACATCAACATTTAAAATTTGTGAATACTCCATTGCGGTCCCCTCGAGATGGGTTAAATTTCATGACCTTTTATATTATATATATATATATATATATATATATATATATATATATATATTATATATATATTTTTTTTTTTT
>Ga0209589_1009405_pt1 | contig 14781 bp, 11 predicted proteins | sample CowpeawhiteBW_FD_187525 | JGI IMG/M metagenome (GOLD analysis project Ga0209589, IMG submission 187525) | Root nodule microbial communities of legume samples collected from California USA - Cow pea white BW (SPAdes) (version 2) | ecosystem: Host-associated > Plants > Roots > Nodule | place: USA... | reverse complement strand
TTTTTTTTTTTTTTTTATCGCGATGTATGTGTATTATGTAATTTGTTCTGCTACTACTATGATTTTAGCACTTAAAAATTGATATTTAATTTCTTTTCCTCTGTGTAGTTTAAGATGCGTAAATTCTTTGGCGATCTAATGATATTCTTTATATTGCTGGATTTTCCTTCAACTAAGAAAGAGCACTGTAATTTGGTGCTTGAAAATGGTATAACTAAAGGCTATAATTTTTTCTATTGCTTATTTCAACAATGAAAATTCGTATTTTATGATATGAGATTTCAACAAGGGAAGAGTCGTGGAGGTGATTAGTATTAAAAAGTTGTAGCTTGTGGTGAAATTTATGTAACAAATTCTTAGAATTGGACATTATGACTCAGTTCAATCTCACAAACCAACTTTTAAAGTGAGAACTATCTAAGCTTATGTAGGACTAAACACATTCCCTCATCCCAGCACAATAGAGGTGTCAGAGGCTGCAATGAAGGAACCCCAACGAGATTGTAACCAAGTTTCCAATACTAAGAATCTTTCATTTGACTCCCAAAACCATTTCAAACCACTCAAACGTTGCAGAAACTTCTACAATCTTAAGAGTTTACTTTTTATGTACAAAACATCTTTATTCATGTTACTTTCAAAATAGTAAAAGTAGAAAACTAATTATACAAGATAAAGTTGTACTTAAATGATAGTGAAATTACAATGTATAAAAGTTTTAGTGATCAAGGAGTATAAAACATTGAATATCTTAGCATTTTAGGATTGGTTGAGTATTTGTGATAGTAGTCAGGTAAAGAAAATTCAATATGCATTAAGCAGAAAAAAAAATTCCCTTACAGCTACTTATGACAAAGAAGGTGTTGAATTACAAGGAGTATGAGTTTGTTGAATAAGAATGGTATGAAAGAGAAAAAGTTGCATGTACTGTAGCCCCAATGGGAAACACATCTTCATCAATGAAAAAGTAAGGTCTATGAGCATTATGACAAATCTCTTTCTATTTTTAGTTTTTGCTTTATAATACCTAGAATAAGGTGCATTTCAAGTTATATGATTTGTGTTAAGATTATGTAGTCTAAATGCAAGTTATTGGGGAAACCAAGTGTAACATTCTTCATCCTACATAATATCTACTAAAAGTTATTTCATCTCAAAAGCAATCATGTATCAAAAATCACGTTAACTATTATTTCCATAAGTCGCAAGAATTATGTACCTCTTCTATCCTTTTCCTCAATCCATAGAAGCTCTTTTTTCTGAATGCTCTAAAAGTACCTCCAGATGTAGCTGAATCAGGGATTATGTCCTGAGGATACCCTGCATTGATATGATAATGTAGTTTAGAGATTAAGCTTAGTTAGACTTAACTTGGGTACTATAATTCTTGGTTTAGGAGTGTTCAAATTTAATAGTTATCATATTGCCTTAGAATCATGAGTAGTATCCTCTTATTGATTTTTTTCACTACTTGCACTAACTTTTAATCAATATGCATTAGGTATGTTTCATTTCAAGTTTTTGAAAGGACCTTGTTGTACTAAATAAGATGTTGCTTGTGTTGAAATTCCTAAATGTTATTCTATGATTCCTTCTAATATAGACTTTCCTATATATTTTGCAGCTCGGGCATGTTTGAGAAATGAAAAGAATCCCATTCCTTTGGATATCTCCATTTACAAGTTCATCAAGAATAACAAAACCATGGCCACTCTCTGGAACATATATGGAATAACAACATGCATTTCTACAACCATGACTTTTAAATATTTTAAGGAGACAAAAACCAAGTTATTTATTAGAGGAGTTGGCTTAGGTTTGTATAAATTATTGATTTCAATATGAATTATTGTATAAACCTGAAATAAATATTGTAGAGCACCAAATACTTATTGGTAATGAGTAACCTACCCTAAAATCTTTGCAGAAACAACCTAACCTAGCAAAAATAGGAAAAACGGGAACATCAAACATAGCAAAAGCAGCAAAACCAATAAACAATAGGAGAATAGTGATATTGCCTGAACGTGACAGCAATAGAGGTGTGAAACACGAACGTGAACAAAGGAGATCAACTCCAATGGAGGAGCAAACGCAAATGATGAAGGAAAGGAGAATGAAGAAGATGATGACAGAACGATGATTGACGAATCCGAAAGACGAACGATGAACGACAAACGTCGAACGTCGAACCAAACAGCAAACGCGAACAGACCTCAACAACAACAAGCGAACATTGGATGGACACGATGAGACCCAATGTGGGGAGTAAATGGAAAAGAAAAAAAAAGGAAAGTCTGGAGAAACAAACACACTGTGAAATGTGAAACATGACTGAGAAGTGGGAAGGGTAAGAGAAAAATCGAATATTCTATACCTATTATACTTAGAACAATTATAGAAAGTCTTATTTAATATTATAAAAATGTCACTGAATCACTTTTTATACCTATTTTAAGCCCAACAGGAATAAAAGAACTCATATTATTCATAAAATTATTATGGTCTCTATTTTTATACCTAATGAATTTGAACAGGTATAATATATAGGTATAAAAAACTAATTTTGCACTAGTGCTAGGTGAGTTATGATCCAACTACTTCTAGGAATTTTTACAATTTATTTAGAAAGCATGACCGAAACACTTGGCCCAATTTAAATCTATACCAATGGACTAGGACAAACCTATCATATCTTGATATGTTCCAATTGGCCCATGAAAATAACATTTGAATCCCATTAGGCTCTTGAAGATCCATCTCTTCTTGTATCCTTCCCATCATGCTTCTGGTGACTAGACCTTTGATTGGGCTTATGGTTGAGCCCAAGTCATCATCTCCTCCCTCTGGAAGAGGATTTGTCCTCAAATCTAGAGGTCGTTATCTTCTTCATACTCACCTATAAAAGGAATTAAATCAGTCACATTGAAGGTGGTATGTACCCCATATTCCTCAGGAAGGTCTAATTAATATGCATTATTGTTGACCTTCCTTAAGATTTGGGAAGAACCATCTCCATAAGGGTTAAGTTTGGACTTCCTTTGCTTAGGAAACCTTTCTTTTCTTTAATGAAGCCAAACTAAATCCTCCTCACAAAAAATGACCTCTCTTCTTCCCTTATTATTGTACTTAATGTATCTCGTAGTTTGGTGTTGTATTTTTTGTCTAATCTTTTCACTCAAATCCTTGACAAACTTAGACTTAGAAACCTCTTCTTTATGAACATAATCAAAGGAAGTAGGTATAGGTACTAGATCTATTGGTGTTAACGGATTAAACCCATAAACAACCTCAAAAGGAGAGATTTTAGTAGTTCTATGAACTACTCTATTATATGCAAACTCGATATGGGAAAGGTACTCATCCCAATATTTATGATTACCCTTCAAGATTACTCTTAATAATGTAGACAATGATATATTAACTACCTCTGTTTACCCATTTGTTTGTGGGTGGCAAGTAGTAGAGAAATTCAACTTAGTCCCTAATCTAGACCATTAGGTCTTCCAAAAGTGACTAAGGAATTTAGAATCCCTATTAGACACAATAGTATGTGGTAATCCATAAAGAACAACTTTTCTATATTGCTTGCATGATCAACCTTGTGGTATGGTATAAAATATTTTACTAAAATGATCCACTACCACAAAGATGGAATTAAACACTCTAGCAGTTCTTGGAAGCCCTAGGACAAATTACATGCTTATGTCCTTCCAAGGGGTAGAATCAATAGGCAAAGGAGTATGTAGACCATGAGGTATTGCTTTAGACTTAGCTCGCAAAAATATAATACATTTATAGCAATGCTTTTGTACATCCCTCCTCATATAAGGCCAAAAGAATTTTTCCTTAAGCATACTTAGAGTTCTATCTACCCCAAAATGTCCAATAAGTTCCCCTTCGTACATCTCTTTAATTAGGAGTTTTCTATATGAACTTTGGAGAATGCAAACTTTTCCTTCCTTAAACAAGTAACCCTCATTCACATAAAATCCTCCTTGGGACTTTTTCAAACAATCTTGATAAATGGTGGAGAACTCAGCATCTTGTGAATATAATTCCACAATGTTATCAAATCTTTGGGCCCCAAGTTTTGCAAAGAGTGTGTACCTTTTTGATAAACCATCAACCACTATATTTGTTTTGCCCTTCTTGTATTTGATTACATAAGAAAATTGCTTAAGATACTTCATTCATTTAGCATGCCTTTTATTGAGCTTGTGTTGACTCTTCAAAACAATTAAGTGACTGATGGTCACTATGAATGACAAATTCATTGGCAATAAGATAATGCTCCCAAGTATAAAGAGCCTACACATTTCCTTGTCATAGGTAGGATAATTGAGAGAAGCGCCACAAATGTTTTCACTAAAATATGCAATTGGATGACTTTCTTGCAATAATACCGCACCTATGCCAATTCTCGAGGCATCACATTCTAGTTCAAAGGTTTTTGTAAAGTTTGGTGATGCTAGAATGAGTGCCTTGGTCAATTTTTTCCTTTATTTCTTTAAAAGATTTTTGTTGTTTTTGCCTCCATATAAATGCAACATCTTTCTTCACTAACTTATTGATTGGTGAAGCTACCTAGAGAAATTAGGAACAAACCTCCTATAAAAACTTGTCAAACCATGGAAGCTCCTAATTTCTTCTACACTTTTGGGGGTAGGCCATTCTTGAATGGCCTTTATTTGCTTAGGGTCCACACGAACCCAACTCTTATTGACCACAAAAGCTAGAAAGACAATAATATCAACACAAAAAGTACACTTATCTATATAACCAAACAAATGATTAACCCTAAGAATGGAGAGGACTGACCTAAGATGACCTACATGATCATGCAGACTCTTAATATACACTAAAATGTCATCAAAATAAGCTACAAAAAACTTTCCTATACAATCCCTTAAGACATAATTCATGAGTCGCATGAAAGTACTTGGTACATTAGTAAGGCTAAATGGCATCACTAACCATTCATATAATCCAAATTTAGTTTTGAAAGCATTTTTTCACTCATCACCTTCTTTAATTCAAATTTGGTGACAACCACTCTTAAGATCAATTTTGAAAAATATAATGGAACCATGCAATTCATCCAACATATCATCTAGCCTAAGGATTGGATGCCTATACTTTATTGTAATATTATTGATGGCTCTACAGTCACAATACATTCTCTACTTGCCATCTTTCTTAGGATATGCTAAAACAGGCACAACATAGAGGCTAAGACTCTTTTGAATCCAACCTTTATCGAATAAGTCTTGTACTTGAGTCTCTATCTCCTTTGTTTCTTGAGCATTTGTCCTATAGGCAAGTTTATTTGGTTAACTAGCCCCAGGTACAAAATTAATTTGATGCTCAATTCCACTAAAGGGTGGAAGGCCAAGAGTCCTTCTTTAGGGAAAATATCCTCAAGCTCTATCAAAATATTTTCAATGGAAGGAGATAAAGACTTGGATGAAGACTCACTAGAAGTGCATGTGAGTCTTCTTTGACACAATAAGAGGTAAGAATGTTGTTCATCATGAAGCACGTGTTCTAAGGATTTTTAAGTTAAAAGAACCTCTTGTTGAATAACCTTGGGAGAAGGAACACCAATTTCTCCCACCTCTGACTTTCTACTTTCTACTTTTGGACTTTTTTTCTTTTTCTATCTCGCTCTTGAGTTTCATTTGTACTTGATCGTCAACCATTTGACTTGGTGTGAGAGGATGAAGTACAAATTTCTTTTCCTTGTGATGGATGGTGATTTCGTTAGAAGACCATTGTGTATAGATTTTCTATCAAATTGCCATGGTCTTCCAAATAAAATGTGACAAGCTTCCATAGGAAATATATCACATAAAACCTCCTCTTTATATTTTCCAATGGAGAATCACACTTCATTTGATTCTTAATTGTGATATCCCCATCTTTATTTAATCAATGAAGTTTGTAAGGTTTAGGATGGGGTAACACAACTAAATTCAACTTTTCAACTAATCTAGTGCTATAATAGTTACAACATGAGCCACTATCAACAATGTGAGAACATAAATTCCTTGAAACATTGCATCTTGTATAAAAGATGTTCTCTTTTTGTGTGATATGGTCAATACTAGGCTGATTATTGAGTAGCCTCCTAATCATGAGAAGCTTTCCTTGACAAGGGTATGCATCATCTCCATTTGACTCTGGTGAACTTTCACTCTCGCTTTCACAAGTGCTTGAATCTTGACTACTATAATGATCAATGCCCCTTAAGATAATGGTCCTTTTGGTGGGACATTGAGCAGCTATATGACCTCTACCCAAGCAATTGAAACATTTAATATCACTGGTGTGAGTGTGTTTATATGTTTCACCCTTGCCTTTATCATGTTCCTTGTCTAGATTCTTATGGGGTTCCTCTTTTTCTTTCTTGAAATCCTTTTTAACATAAGAGTTAGAGGAAGCTCGATCTATTTTAGAAGATGATTTCCTCAATAGTTGTTGCTCTACCTTTATAGTTTTTGCTCTACCTTTATACACATTTGAACTAAGTCATTCAAATCTCTATAAGGTAGTAGCTCCACTTTATCTCTTATATCAAAGTTCAATCCATTTATGAACCTCGCTATAGTTAGAACCTCATTTTCCTCTATACCCATCATTATCATGAATAAATTCATATTTTACTTATATTCGTCTACAATCATAGACCTTTGTTGAAGTCTCCAGAGTTTATCCATGAGTTTCCTATTGTAATAGAAGGGAATGTTTCTCCTCTTAAAGGTAAACTTAAAATTATTCCAGTACTTGATGGCAGGATCATTATGGCACATTCTATCTTGGACCAAGGAGGTCCACCAATACATGGTTTACCCTTGAAAGCTCAAGGAAACCAGAGGCATCTTCCTTTCTTCACTGATTTAGTTAGAAGCAAATAATTGCTCCATCTTCATTTCCCAGTCCAAATAGGCCTCAATATTATCCTTGCCATAGAAGTAAGGCAAGTCCACCTTAAATTCTTTAGAGGTATGCTCCTTTCTTTGCCTCCTAATGTGAGAAGCCTGTTGGTAACATTCTCCTACCCCTAGCTCTTGATTTGAGAAAGTCTCTCCACTCCTACTCTCTCTTGTTCTATGATTACTTGGCGTCCTTTGGACTCTCTTACTTAAGACTAGAAAGGATTCTTCTATGCGTCTCATTTCAACATCCCTTTCTAGATCTTTTTCCTTTTTGTTTCACTCTTATTTGAAATTCTTTAAATTCCTCAACATACAAGGGTGGGATATTTCTTTTACTTTCAGAACCACTATCACTATGTTTAAAGGCACATCTTGTCATCATCTTGTAATTTTAAAAGCTCGCTTAAAGTGAAAGTTTCTAGTATTTCACAAGTTCACTCCCAAGTAAGAGAGGTGAGTCTCAAATGACTGATTAAGTATCAAATCTTACCTAGGTAGAGTTTACCTCACTACTTACTTTGCTACTTTCACAAAAAGATGTGCTCTTAAACTTAGAAGATGTTTTTCAAAGAAAACACAAACAAAACAAATAATTAACACACTAAAATGGACTCCTAAATTGGCAAAAGGTTTTAGAATTTGATATCTTAAACCAAGCCACTAAAAATGTGAATTGAAATTGCAACTAATCGAAATCTTAAAGGTGAGGCTTATAGCTTTGGCTAGCAAGACACACTCATCGTCAACACCAAATACTAATAAGTTTGTAAGCCAAAAGATGGAAGAACCCTAAAGGCTCTTCCAAGACAATTGGTTCGAAGGCCTTTTATAAGAAAGAAATTGAAAGAACACTTTTTACAAGCCAAATGTGGCTATTTTCCCGAGAATCTTTCTCCTTCCTCTTTAATGTTTTAAGCTCACTTTTCTCTTCCACTTTGAGCATGTGGTATGTTCCTTGAAAGTTCCTTGGCTTGGAGCTTGAATTGAACCTCCACCCTCCAATATGCTACCACTTAATATTGGGTCACCTTGAAAGAGTTCTTCCTTCACCACAATTTAGAGCACACCAAAAATAACCAAGAAAAGCAAGCAATAAAAGGCTTAAACACAATAAAAGCTAAACTCAAAGATAATGGAGTTGAGACAAAACGGAAAGAGTATCCAGCAATTGACAATCAAGAAATTAAAGGCAATTAACAAAGCTAGCACAACAAAATGAACCTATGAATGACACTAGAATAGATGGACAAAATAAAAAACAACAAGCAAACTTGAATGAACTGCAAAGAACCTTGTCTTAATCTCAAGATTGAACCCAAAAGAAGTGAATTAATCCACCTTAGTTATGGTCAATTGAAACTAGATTAAAAGAACCTCAAAATTACACTATCTTATGATTTATTACAATGTTGTCAGGCAAAAAATGTGAATTGATGCCTACACTTCACTAATTTATCATTTTTTTCATTTCTCAACATTTTTCCTTTGATTTTTATTTGTATTTTCGTGAAGGTCTTAACCAAATTATGCAAAAAATAGATTTGACTCTGCACTTTCCAATTAGTTGTGATAAATAAAAACAATGTGCAATCTAAAACAGATTACTAGAACAGAAATGAAAACTAAAACGAAATAACAAATTATAATTGGAAAAGCTAGTGCTATGAACTTGATAATGATCTAGTATCAAGAATGAATCTTTAGAGAACATCTAAGACACTTTAAAGCTCAACAAATTAGTGAAAATGCTTGCAATTGCATCAAGAACAGATTGCATTTTCAACAAATAATGATTCTTCTAGCATTTTGCATTGGTGCCAACATTCAATCCATAAAAGCAAAATCAAACGATAAAATTCATGAGAATTGACATTAAAGGAAGCACATGACTTAAGACAACAAGTATATGATGCTCAAATGAAAATTAAACTCAAATAATAAGAGCTCATAGAATGAAAATGAAGAATTCACTAAAAAAATAAAACAGAAAATGTTGCCCTGAAAATAATTTTGGAATTTCGAATGAAATGCACTAAATGATACAAGAAGAATGTGAGTTTGAATTATCATATAGTCACATAAGAATAATTTAAACGGTGGAATTAATCAAGACAGGCAAAAACATGGCTGAAACAACATGAAAGTGATGAAAGGATCGAGCAACTTAGCTTAAATAGAGAAGAATGATTCAAGTTGGCTCTAAATACCACTTGATAAGTCTCCTGGACATGTTGGCAGGAAATGAGGAGGCTCCATGGAGTGTTTGAACGAAAGCAAATGAAGATTAGAGACTTAGATGATGACTGATTGATTACTTATGAAGAAACTCTAAAGAGGTGAGGCAAACTTTAGAGGAGGAAGGCTAGAGGAGATTCTAAAAGAATGCTCTAGCTAGGTGACTCTCAAAGAATGTTTGTGGAGTAATCTCAACAATATAACATTGCACATTCAAGAGTGTCTTACAAGAGGGGGAAACCTAATTTATAGTAGAAAGCAAGCTCTCAAATGCAAGCTAAATGTTACTTGAAATGGAATGCAAATGTAGCTATGCAATGTTAAACATGTGCACCTAGATCTAGATATAGAGATCTTGATCTAAGATCCATGAATTTCGGATCACAAGCCACTTGACTACGTCGTGCCTCCCTCGTTTACAATATATGTTCAATGTGCAAGGCCTGGCAAAGCTAACACACTCTCGACCTTGACTTTTGGAATTGGGCTTGAATGAACCTAGTTTTAAAAGCTAGGTGAGTTATGATCCAACTACTTCCTAAGACTTTTTACAATTTATTTAGAAAGCATGACCTAAACACTTGCTATAATTTAAATCTATACTAATGGACTAGGACAAGCCCATCATACCGTGATATCTTCTTTAGCTCCATGAAAATAATATTTGAAACCTGTGAAGCCCAATGGACTCTTGAAGATTCATCTCTCCTTGTATCCTTCCCATCATGCTTCTAGTGACTAGCCTTTGATTAGGCCAATAGTTGGACCCAAGTCATCAAGAAGAGCAAAGGCTAAGATGAGGTTCAACTAGTCTCGCGGGATGAGGTGTCGGCGGCAAGTGATGGAAATAAAGGCTCATAAGGATGGTTCTACAACAAGAGGTGAAAAAGAAGAAATCACAATTAAATTTACCTTCAAATTTGAATTTGCACTCCGATTACGAGTTGAGAAAGGAATTGTCGAACGAGGTTATGGTCCGCTTGAACGCATGGATTCTTAGTTTTCGTTACCACAAGTGACAAGCTACAGTACCTTCTAATTGAAAAAAAAAATATTAAAATAATGTAAACATTTGTCACGGTTAAAATATTCTAACACAAATTATATTTTTTCTAACGGTCGAATGCAACCAAAAAAAAATGAACAACTAATAAAATCTACTTCTTTAGCAGTAGAAGATAACAAAATACTTGTTTCCTCCTAATGAAGGAGTTTCAGAAGGACCACATACGTCAGAATATATCACATTTAAAAGTTCATTGGCTCTAAAAGGTGTATGGGAGCTGAATCTGAATGGAGATCTAGGTTGCTTGCTAATTTGGCAATGATCGCATAGTGTTTCAGGATTCGAAATAAAGGTATCCCTCTAATTGAATCTTTAGATTTCAACATGTTTATATCTTTAAATTCAAATGCCCTAATCTTATTTGCCACAACCAACAATCTTCAGATAAGGACGTAGCTGATAAACTGAGTTTCAATAGTCTTCAGGCTTACCTGGAAAGTTCTGTTCTGTGCTAAAGGAACCCTCAGTATCTTCTTGTTTATGTCATAAAATATCTCCAAGAATCCTTGGGCCAAATTGACATGCACTGCTAAAATGTCCATTTTAGTTTCTTTCTGTCCACCCGCTTCTTGTTGCCTCGCCATTTCTGATACCCCTTTTCTTGTGGAACTTTCTATTTGATCTGAAAACTGAGAAGCTTTGGAATTTCCCCTTTTGTGGTCTTGTCCTCTTCCCCATAGCCTCCTCTTCTTGATGTCTGAGCTTGCAGTGCTTGTTCAACAGGTTTCTTAGTGGACCTCTCAACTAGTGTTTGTTCATGAGTTTCGAGGGAACCTTGAAGAGCCACAACTTTCAGTTCTTCTATGTTCTTGGATTCTTCAATCGCTATGATCAAATTTGTAAGTGTTCTCAAGATCTTCTCTACCATTGTCTATTCGGAAATCTTCTCACCACAGGCCTTCATTGCATTTGTATGGTTGATGATACGATTAAAGAATTGTTGTGCAACTATTTCACTGGATTCCATCTGCACCAACTCGAATTGGCATCGAATGGTCTGCAATCGAACTTTCTTCAACTTCTCATTTCCTTCGATGCACTTCTCAAGAATTCCGCATGCTTCAGTTGCTGATTTTTCCTCCAAGGTTTTGTCAAAATTTGCTTCATCAACACATTGATGTATGAAAATCATTGCTTTACAATCCTTCTTCTTGTTCTCCTTCTGCAGCACCTTTTCTACGTCTTTTGTTGAGTCTGCCAGTTATGGGATCCCATCTTCCACTATCTCGCTTAATTCTTGAAAGCCCCCATCTGAATGCTCCATCGATTCCGGTTCTTGCCATCAAGAATAGGAAAGTTGGCAGGGAAGCTTATACCAGTTTGCCCCATTGTCCGACTTGACTCTGGATACCAATTTGTTAGAGCAAAAATTGTATAAAGAAGATTTTGACGTATGGTAAAGAAAACTTACACACTAATAGGCATTTATACAATTGAAAAACGCTACCAGTCACTAACTTCTAATAGTAACTGTTAATAACTGATTCTGATTTATCCTACCAATAATGAATGAGGAGGTGGCAAGTTGATTTCATTTCAATTTTAAGTGAAGCATTTCCATGATTACTTGCTTTATGAAAACTATAGTCATATTTGCCTTCAACTTTCATATGTGTTTTATGATCATTGCATGGCCATTAAATGCATGTGTTTTTTAAGTAAAACAATATAAGAAAGAGAGAAGCTTAATTGAATCATGCAATACATTTACCTGTCAACCTCAAGCTTTTATACAGGAGTTTAGCTTTCATACAAGCCTTTTCTTAATGTATTTGGAATGTATTATATATATATATGGCCATATGGCTCCCTATTTCAATGTTAAAGTTTTTTTCTTGCATAATAATTGAGTAATGTAGGTGGGTCTCGCTTTTCTTCATGATTGTCCCGCTTCTTTTTTACATAATATAATTCTAAATGCATGTGGGGTTCATGTTTTAGCATGATTTGAGTTCAATTTCAAGATCCTCTTACGTGCACAATATAAATGGGGTTTCTTACAAATTGAAACAAGCAAGCCCCATGGTGCAGTTACGTGGTATAGCTACCCATGATAATTTTGATACCTTATATATCCATATAATGGCACGAGTTTCAAGTTTCAAATAGCTAAGAGCATCAAATGCAGATTTTGGTACCTTATATCCATATATGACCGGTGTAGTTTGATGTCCATGAGTACTCGTGTGATGTCTATGTCACTATTACTTCATATTTATTTCTAATAACTCAAAATTATAAATTTTATTTTTTTCTTGTGGATGTTTAACGACCATTTGCGTCATTTAATGTTCCAAAAATAAAGGTAGGAGTGTTTGTGTGATTGTATGCAACATCCCGAACATTTCTTTCTCAAAAAAATACAAAATAAAATATTTTAAAAACTAAAAAATATCAACATTCAAACACAATAATTCTATTTGATTTCTGATTCTCTGTTATGAATGGAAATATGTAAGAACGAAACCAGTCTTGGTCGGGTTTACTTTAAAAAAATAAGAAAGTTTTTTAAATAATTTTCAAATAGTTTTTAATTAGAACTACTTGATTTTTCATATTTTTAATGAAAATACGTATTAGCGAGGATTAATCCTTATCATTTTTTTAAATGATTCCTTTTGTAGTGTGTTTTTATTTTTTTTAATTTTTGGAGAAAATTAAAATTTTTGAAAAAAAACACATTTATTTTTAATATTTTAATAAAGGTACCATCTTTTGACAGACCTCGTTATGGGATAAGATCTTCCTTATGTGTAACTAACTCTTGGATTCAAAATCTAGTTTTCGCAAGTCATGTCTTATTTTACAGTTTTTCATAGTTCACTTGTGGAAAAAGTTGAATCAATGACGATTATGACTGGTAAAAAGGACTTGTTTGAAAAGGAAAAACTTATTATGACAAGTGTAATGAACCTATCACAATAAGTGAAAAGGAAAAACTTATTATGACAAGTATAATGGACCTATCATAGTAAGTGAAAAAGAAAAACTTATTATGACAGGTGTAATAGACTTGTCATAGTAAGTGGGGCGTGGCGGTAAAAATGAAATTATGTTGAAAACGTATTATGACAGTTTTAAGAAGACGTATCATAGTAGGACTTTACCATGAATGTTACTTCAGCACTTGTCATGGTATGTCTAAAACCCTAATTTTGCTAGTCTCATTTTAGAAGCAGTCCACGCACAACCCTCTTTTTGTTTCTTGTCTTCCATTCCTCATGTAGTCGTCGTCCTCATTTCTTTTTCTCTTCTTGCACACATTGTCGTCGTCGACTCGACATGTCGTCGTCAACACTTCGAGCCTCTGCCTTCTCGGTTCCTGACGCTGTTCTCCTAAACACAACCTCGCGTTGGGACCATTGGAGCTCACTTGGGTTGGTCGCATCTTCTTGAACTTAACACACTCCCTTGGGCTGGTTGCATACAACTCCATTGACTCAAAGTCAAGCACGATTCTTAACTTGAAGGCCTCATAAAGATTTCAGATTAGGTTTCAATCATGTTCCTCATAAAGATGCAATCTTTTTTCATTTTTGGTAACTTTTTGTTTGAGACACAATTTGGTTGTTTTGTTTCAGTGGTGTGTTTTTCTTTTTTTAGTTTCTCTCACTTTGTGTGTGGTGTGGAAGTTTGAATTGAGGATTGAATTTTTGGGTTCAGGTGAGTTTCTTTTTATCTTATCTTTGAGTGTTTTTGTTATTGTTGTTTACACACTGTTTAGATAAACTTAGGACTTTGTTTAATAGTGAATGTTGTTGCTTAATATTTTTTAATTACTGTTTTAAATATTTTCTGTAGAATCTCCTTCGTGGTGAGCCCCTCATAGTAAGTCTGAGTTACTATGACAAGTTTTTACGATGTCATAGAAAAAGCGCATTTTATATAACTCCAGAAACTATGACGCCAAAATACTTGTCATAGTGAGCCCGTTTTACCTATCATAAAATGTCTCATGTACAATAATGGTTTTCCAGAATAAACTATGGTGGTGACTCAAAACTCTCTATTTTTTTAAAATATATTTTTTGGATTACAGTCTCGTTGCAAATTCGGTTACGACACCAAGTGTGTTTTGATTTTATATATGGGAAACAATGTTTGAAGTTGTTATTTACATCCTTTTTTATCCTTTATATGATTAGTACTTGGACTATCTAGTGATTGTTTATCCTATAAAACGTATTAAAAAATATATTTGTCTAATTAGAAAGTATATTAGATCAATATAAATTAATAAGGAATATTAAGATATAAAATAATTAATTCAATGCTTAATAAGGAATATATATATATATATATATATATATATATATATATATATATATATATATATATATATATATATATATTGTCTTGGAGTGTATTAAACAATACAAGTCTTAACAATATGTTACATATGGCATGAGTAATAAAAGGGACAATGCTATTGCAACAACCACTACAAAAAAATTACTATTTAGTGGGAGTTAATTTATGGAGGTTATAAAAATCCTCCACAAAATAATAATATTTAAAATGGTTGTGTTAAGTTGTCAAAGT
>Ga0209589_1009402_pt1 | contig 14785 bp, 11 predicted proteins | sample CowpeawhiteBW_FD_187525 | JGI IMG/M metagenome (GOLD analysis project Ga0209589, IMG submission 187525) | Root nodule microbial communities of legume samples collected from California USA - Cow pea white BW (SPAdes) (version 2) | ecosystem: Host-associated > Plants > Roots > Nodule | place: USA... | reverse complement strand
AACCTAGAAGTAACATGCCTAAGAATGTCAAATTGACTATATTTACTAAACAATGGTTGCACCAATTTCTCTGTATCCCACATCCAATCTCTAAATGATATTGGTCCTATATCCTCCCCAAAGAATGAAATGTCACTAAGAGGACTAACACAAGTGTACCTCCAGGTAAGCGAGGTGAGTCTCACGGACTTCTTAAGTACCAAGGCTAATCCTTGCCAAGGTTACACTTGCAAAAGTACTCAAAGTTCACATAAATGTTCAAGTAATAAGTAAATAGAATCACTTGAGAAAAAGCACACAAACAAACAAAACAAAGAAAATTTAACACTAAAAACGGACCCCTAATTGGCAAAAGATTAGAGACTTTGGTCTCACACTTAAGCCTCTGTGCAACGTGAAAACATGAATATAAACTATGCGGCCTAATGTAAGGTGAGAAAGCACTTAGAACATTTAACACACTTACAACTAAAAACGAATCACTAATGGAGGATGAAGGTTCTACTTAGGAGATGGGATTGAACACCTTGTGGTTCCCCAAGACACCTAAGTAGTCCAAATTACAAAGCAAAGAATAAACTACAAAGTTTTAACAATTTTCATGCAATAATGTGTAGCCAAAGCACTCCAATTGTTGCTTCCAAGAAAGCAACCGAGAGCACCAATTTTTGTGAATTTGGAGGCCTTAGTTGATGGCCAAAGGTAAGCACCAATTGGGGACTTTATGAGGCAGCAAACACCTCTTGAAATGGCTTTGAATTGGCACCAAATGACCACAATATAGCTGCAAAAAAAAATACAACAAAACAATACACAAAAACTATGCCAAGGCAAATGTTAGTACTCAACACTCATGCCAAGAAAATTAAGGCTCAAACTCTCCAAATTTGGTGAAGGGAAGGGTAAAAAAAAATGAGCACAACCTTTAGAGATTTACTCCTCAACCATCCCTAATATGCTACCTATGCTAGCAACCAAATCAAAATCAAACACTTAATTAATATCCATAAGCATTGGAACCAACATTACTTGCCAAATGAAAGAAAAAAAACACAAGAAAAGCGAATTAGGAAATGCTAAACCAAATGGAATTATAGTGACAAGACAGAATTGAAATGCCAAGAATGGACAAGCAAAAAAATTAAAGGCACACAAGGAGGGAAGCACAATAATAAGAATCCTAGAAGTGAAATAGAATGGATCTACAAAAACAAAACAGAAACTGCAGTGCTTGTAAGAAGGCCTATAGTCCGTTATGCATTGATGTCAATGGGAGGTTTTACACCACTCCAAATTGAAGGCATTTGATAGCAATAAAGGAGACACACTTAGGCTAAGACATTGATGGACAAAAAGCACTGAAATTAGAGCTGAAAACACACCAAAACGCACAAATAGAGAAAGCTGGAAAAAATATTGCACCAGTAAAAATGCTGATAGCTGCCTCAACTTTGAGGATTTATCATATTTTTTGTATTGCAGATTTTTGGTCACAATATTTTTTAAATTTTCATCCAGATGTTCTTTAAGTCAGCAAAAATTAGCAAGTGAATTGGTGCAGTGGATCGTTCCAGTTAAATCAAACAAAAATAGTGTGTGTCTGGAAAATAAAGTGAAAAAAAAGGCACAGCAAGCCTGAAAACGCTGATTGTTGGCCAGACTTTGATGAATTATTGCGAATTCATATCTCAATGGTTTTGAGTGATTCTTGTTGCAAAACTTTTGTTGATGTCTTATCTTTTAGGAACAACAAACAACTAAAATTAACATGCACTGTATCACGCAAGAGAATTAACAAATAGTAGGTGTGCACTCTGGAAAACAGAGAAACTGGAGCAGATTGCTCTCTGAAAATTTTTGGAGATGTTCAAACGAAAATCCAGTGGATTAGAGCATGATTATGAACTAAAATCATACATGAATAAAAGATGAACATCTCAAGACCCTAAGGTACCACAACCAACAGTGAAAATGGTTTAATCTTGGCAAGAAAACTGTCTAACCATCCACACACATAGTGTAAACATCATTTGCGTAGTTGTGAAATGGTGAAATTGTTTCAAGCTTAGTAAAACAGCAAAATGAAAGAAATAAACGGTGGAAATGAAGCAAAAGTGAAGAAGAAGACCATAGACAAAACTTAAACGGTAGAAAAATGAAAAACAAGCAAGATTCACCGATTAAAATGCAAGAAACTCAATAGAATGAAGAAAATGGTGCTGAACTTTATAGGAAAGCTAGTAAATGATGTGAACCATAGCAAGCATGGAAATCTACAAATAGAGTGTAGAACACTCTTATAGTCTCATAGTTGCATGGACTCGATGGAGAAACACAATAGAACACATAAACACAACAAATGAACCGTGAAAGATGAAGAACAATGAAAGAAGAAGAAGAGAAGAGATGAAACAACAAGGAAACAAGGAAAACTAAACAAGCTATGGATAGAACCCTTACCAAACCAAGACAAGTGACTACTCCACGGTTTGGATGGCTCTAGATACCACTATGATGGAGCTTGGTGGAGACATGAAGCTCCAAGTGCAGCGGAAATGATGGAGGAAGCATGGGAGAGTGGGAGGCAAGTGTGTAGGCTCTTGCTTGCAATGGATAGGTGAAAGGATGAATGATTTAGAGGTGGTTCTAGTCTAGGAAGGGGGCTAGAGGTAAAGAGAGTAAACTCTTTAAAAGATGACTCTCAAGTGGCAATAGTGAGGAGTGTTCTCAACTCAAAGTGTCTATTGCACAAAACTGGAAGAGTGAGTACAATGCTGAAAAATTAAGGCTTTTATACTCAAGCCATTACACATGAGGAATCTTGACCCTTGGATGAGAAGGAGAAAGCATCTTGGCCTTTGATGCTAGCTTGGAGAAGAAGGCTTGATCTTGGCCATTGGATGATGCCTTGGAAAAGGAGGAAGCATTCCTAACCCTTGGATGCTTTGGATCCATGAGGTGTAAGAAGAAGTGTTGACTTCCACTTAGTCCACCTTGGCTCTTTTGATAGCTTATGGCCAAATCTCCTATTGGGCTTAGTCAAGCCCAATTTTATCAATTCAACTACTCATTGTTTGACTTATTATTCTAGAAAGCAAAGCCTAAACAATGGGCCAATATTATTGCTATTTGCTATTCTATTGCTCTTTGAGACACCTCTTCAAATCTTCACATCTTCTTTGACCCATGTGAAGAGTATGAGAAATCCATGTGGGATTGGGCCATCTTGAATGAAGCCCAATTTGATCTTTTTTAGCATGCCCCTTGTTATTGGGCCTCTTGATGGGCTTGGGCTTGAAGGTGCATGATGGCCATGGATTGGGCCTTGAGCATGATTTGGACCTAGGCGTTGGCCGAAGCTATAAGCCTTGTTGGGATCACATTAGTTGATAGGCATAATACTTTTACTTTTCTTTTTCCTTAGGTTGGTAATTGTGATTTGACATTAGCATAATTTTAGACAGCTTTTGGTTTCTTTTCTTATTACTTTATTTTTCGTTATGGTGCTTAGGAATCATGTGTTTGAAGAAATCACGTGTTGGAGTGGTGTATCCTATATTATGTTATTTTCCTTTGGGTTTATAATATATGTTTTTCGACTTTCTTTTGGTGGTATTACATTAGAATGTTAGAATGACGGGTTGCTTGGGTGCTTAGATGATAAAACTATGAGTGTTTTGAGGTTTTTTTTTTTTATGTGACTTTATTCTTCCGTGTATGATGTGGTGGTGTGTATTAGGTAGAAAATATGTAATTCTTATGTGTTGCACGTTGAGAGTGTGATTGTGATTATGATGCTTAAGTACTGTACCAGGATGTGATTTATTTAAGAAGTATTATTTTACTAAGAAACTTTTATATATCATAGTTTACGTTAGCTTACCCCTATTTGGTTTTTTGTGTGTTTGTTGTGTGTGCGATGATCGTATATCGTGTGTGTTATACGTGAGCAGATGACAATGCATGAGAGGTTGGGGTGAACTCAGGAGTTCTCACAATTTATTTAGTTGTTTTAAATCAGATACTAAAGACTATGTAATTTTCTTTTCGCAATTTTTTTTTGGATTTGTTTTTTGACAATTGACATTTTGAACTACGTAATTTAAATCAAACGAAATGTTTTTTTAATAGTACATTTACAATGATAATTCTTTTCCACCAAACACGTTCATTTTTTAACTTTCCATGACATTCAAAAATTGAGGTGCTATAGCAGGGGCTCATCTATAATTAAGCACAAATTAGAGTTAAGGGCTCACATGCAATTAAGCAAAAATAAAGGACTTCCTGACAAACAAAGCAAATTTATTCTAAAAAGGGGAATTGTCAAGGAACAAAACTAAATGCAACAAAGACTCTATTAAAATTAACCTTTTTAACACATTTTTACGAAATCTCAATTTTTCTAAACTGTCAACAAAAACTAATTAATTAAAGATGAAAACACATTTATTTAAACTAAAAGAAAACTTTTAAAAAGGAAATATACTGAAAAATGGAGTGCTAACAATAGACTAAGTCTTCCACTTGAAATTCTTTGCCGACACGTTTTTGTAAATTAAATATAAAAAGTTTGGCAATTTGTTCTCTTATCTTCATGGTATAATCAATTACTTCCATTAGAGAATTTGCCTGCATAGTCACATTTGGCATTGAAGGAGGATAACCGTATAATGTCAAACCCCTAACTACGAGACCAACTGGCAGAGCAATGGTAGGGAGGATCTAAGAAGATTGGGCTTCACCGAAGCTAAGCAAGCCCAAGTTGATGTTGATATAGGCTAAGGAAGATATGAAGATCTAGTCTAGGATTCTTCTGTAAATATTACAATAGTAATATCTTTCGGCTTTATATTATAGACCTAACAACACAAAATTTTATTTGGACCTTGTATTTTAGCCATAGTTTGGGCTTGAGCCTAGTAGTCTAGTTTGTTCTAGAAGGGGATGGGCCTAGCTTTAGGCCATGTAGTGTCGCCTAAAATTAGGTTTTTTAAACCTAGAGGTGTGCAAACTTTCCTTCAGACCTCCTCCTTGAATGCACAAAGGCAAGGAGAGTGTGAGTGCTTAAGTGGCAAGTCACACCTTAAGCATGTCTCACTTGGCTCCAAAATTCAAATTCTAGAATTTAAATTTTGACTTTCTATTTTGGATACTATTGTAAGGTTTCTTGGCCTATAAATCATGACATTCACCTCTTGTATTTTAAACATGAATTTGAGTATTGATTTGCTGCCAAAATTGTTGCACAAGTTATTCTTTGGGCTCACTTGAGAGTAGCCTTCTTTATAGTCTACTATACCTTCCTTCCATAGGAATTGGCCTTACCTGTCTAAGAACCCTTACCCTAGCCAAACTAAAACACTTCTCTTTCCTCATTCATAGCTTCCGCAACCTTAATTCATCGATGGAGACTCCATCTTGCATTGATGATAAAGACCTATTTTGTATTTTAAAGATTATGGTGTTTATGGTGATTAAGAAAACCCAATGAAGATCCCCATTGAACATTAAGATAACCAAAGTTATTTGGATGTGATGGTTCACTTCAATGAGCTCTATAGAGGATAAGAGATTTAATTAAACTAAAATGAAAACAAGATGAAGATAGAAACATGAAAACTGAAACATATAAGCAAGTAAGTAACAAAAATGAAGCAAAGATGAAGTAAAATGTGGAAGATATGAAAGGGGAGGGGAAGCTCAAGTGATGGCATGTCACTAAAGGGGTATAAAGGAAACCAACCCACGATGAGTGGGTGATGCTACCACTTGAGTTGCTAGCTCAAGATAAGGCTAGTGAAGAACACACTCCAAGGAGAGCATCTCACAAGGTCAAACTAAGAGAGTAACTTTACTTTAAAAATGTTTAACCATTTTACAAGTCTCGAAGAACCCCTTAAATAGGTGATGGTAAGGGGTCTCTTCTAGAAGGTCTACAAAAAGAAAAAGAAGGCTACTAGAAACTAGGTCAAAAGGTGACAACTTTGGTGTGAAGGGTGACCTAGCTTGGTCACTAAGCCTCCTCCTTTGTGTGGCATTGATCTCTCTTCTAGAAGGTCAACATGGCTCTCCACCACTCTCCAAATGCGCATGCCATGTTTTTTTGCAAGGCCAAGGTTCTTCTCCACTCCAAGTAGTGTTATCTTCGTCCTAATTAGCATAAGCTTATCCTATGAAAAAAAAAACAAGCAAAAAGAATCAAATCGTCAACTTAAGTCAGGTTAACTATGGTCAACAAGTCAACCATAGTCAAGTCAACAAAAGTCAACTTAGAGAAAGTGAACATAAAGTAATAGAAAATAAGAAAGAAGAAGAAGGGTCAGAGGCTTCCATTCTAGTCATGCTTCTTGTAACGCTTCTTGGAAGGTCCTTCATTGCTTCATGGTGAGTCATGGATTGATGTATTCAAGTCTTCAAGGAGTTAGGAGAAAGGCCATCACCGTATGATGCCTCAAATGGTGGCATCTAGATTATTGTGTGGATTTACTATTGTACCATAATTCAACTGAAAAAAATGGTAAACCCATTTTATCGATAAATACCTAGTAATAAAACATAGGTAACCATCTAAAACTTTGTAGCAGCTTTCTTTTGGCCATAAGGTTAAGGGTGAAAAGAAATGAATTTCAATAGATGGGTCGAATGAAACTTCATTAACTCATTCCAAAAAGCACTATTAAAATGTTATCTTTGTGTTATGAAAATGTTGCAATATTTTATGTCTTATGGCTACATTGTCTACAATAACCATCTTTCCATTCCTCCTCAAAATGAAACCATCAAAGTGTAATGTTTGTAAGCTCCCTTGTGTAGCCAAAACTTACCCACAATTTTCTATAATTTTGGATCATATTTCCACGAGTCTTGAGCCTATAAGAAATTTAAAAGCATTATGAAAAATTGCAGCTAAACTCCCTGTATGTGGTTTCCTCGACAAAACAAAAGCCATTCTATTATCCTTTCCCTTTCTTATACTCAATGTTAAAATCCAAACCCATTAATTTCTTTAGTTCCCAATTTTGCATTAAAGTTGTTGGAGATTGCGCCAACAAATGTTTCAAGGCTTTCTGGCCAGTTTTTTATTATAAAATTATGTCCCAAAAAGTAATATTGCCCCTTCTCCATTGCAAATAATATCACATAAAACTCTTTTTCATATGCTGAAAGTAATTGATATTTTGGACCCATAGCTTTGCTAATATTAGTTATTGCACGAACTTTTTGAAGAAGAACCACACCAATACCTAACTTTGAAGCATATGCTTTTTATTGTGAAGACTTCACTAAAATTCGTTAAGGCCAAGACAAGAATGGAAATTAAGGCCTCTTTAGTTTGTCAGAAGTTGTTTCTTCCCCAACATCCCATTTGAATTCAATGTCTTTCTACAGAAGTTGACTCAAGGATTGAGCAATTTTAACATTATTGTTGATAAATATGTGGTAAAACTAGAATGACCCAAAATGGCCTTACTTTTCCAGGATCAGGTTGCACCTTTTTAGAAGAAATCAAATTACCTAAATTTAATCAATTTTATTTTTGCCAATATTACACTTCTTAAAGTTGAGAACCAGATTATGTAGTTGTTCTAGCTGAATGGTTAGATGTCAACAATGTAAACGATCATACCATGTTTTTCTATAAAACAAGATATCACAAAAAAATAATACTACAATGAATTTCATAGATGTTCCCTAAATATGTAATTCATCAAATTTTGTAATATGGCTAGTGCATTATGTAACCCAAAAGGTAAAACAAACCATTTGTAATGGCCATTATGAGTTTTGAAGGTTTTTTATGAATATTAGCATCTACCATTCTTACTTGATTATAACCACTTTACAAATCCAATCAAGAAAAATTACTTGCACCATTTAATTCTCCAGAACTCTTGCTAGGAGCTTGAAAGGTTCGAGTACTAGGTATATCTGTTAGCGGTTCTAATACGGGTGCTGTAACACCCCTTTCGAGATGTCACGTGTAAGATTTTTTCTTTAAAACGTGAAGTACAACCTTTGATACCATCGTATAAGATAGGAATTTTCACAATTGTTTCTATCTTAAACAACACCTGATAAAAGATTCATCCAAACCTCTTTATTAATTAAGATTCTAACATCGTTCATATAATCAATTAACTTAAATCGTTCGATGAAGTTTAATATCAAATCCTTATAGTGAAAACTCAAAACCATTACACTATTACATTTTATTTCAAAAGAACCCTTTTAAAGGTCAAAATAAAACTTCCCAAAGCTTCCACACGAACTCCTCACAACTAAGCTTCTCCAATAGTATATGCATCAACATCTAGTCCCGTATAACGCAAGTCATACGATCATTGCAGGTGGAAACCACATCCACAAACATGTAAGGGTGAGCTAACCATGTATCACATCACATAACAGGCATATTAATATGTAACTCACAGCATAAATAAATGTAACATAACTCATTCATAAAAAAAATCCACTAACACATGTTCTCAACACCACAACTTGAACTCACCAGAATATTACCATCAAGTAATGGTGACAGTATGACATTCTCTCAAGGCCAAGCAATATACATTTCCTGCGCACCAACGCCTCTTGGAAAAGTCCCTTCCCCTGCTTTCCATAAACTTACTAGCAACAACTCCACTCGCTTGACAAAGCCTTGGGTGGAGCACTCTTGCTAAGCTCATGCTAAAGACTTACAAAGAAACGAAACCCATTTACCATGACTCAACAAAGTCCTCTAGGTAGAGAAACCATCATGGTTTTATAGCTAACAGAGAGTTCATGCTATCTTAATACATATGCACACACATTCATGCCACACCTCATCACATCATACCATCCCATACATTAGTACTATAGTTCACATAATCACATAAGTCTACAAGCATTCATCATACAATGACATACATGCATCTCAAAACAGTATTCATCCCAAATGAGTGAGTGCCAACACTTAAGTACCAACAATTCCATTCAATCAAGCATAACACAGCTATAAGACCCAAGAAATTTAATTAAATAAATAATTAATTAATAAATGTGGGTAATGGGAGCCTTTACGACAATTAATGCTTACTTGTATGACGTGGAATAGTACTAGCTCAAGTGGTTGAGAGTACTTGATTATGTTGGGGGGACTTGAGTTTGAGTCTTGTGTATGCCATTTGTGAGTTATTTTAATCGTTATTATTTTAATCATAATATGCTTGATCATGATGAGTGATAATATAATCCTAGAATTATAGAAATTATCACGAAACATGAATTTGTTGAATGGTTGTACATTAACTTGACATTTGTATGGTTGTGTGTTCGAACCTTGGTAAACATGAATTAAGCTTTCTTTTTGCTAAAATTCTTTTTGGCATGAAGGTGAAGGGCCAGACAAACCTAGCCATCAAAGGGTAGCTAGGAAGGTTGAGAAAACTTTCATGGAATAACCATTGAATGGCAATTAAGTGTAGTTTAATGTAATTTTCGTTTTACCAACATTAAGCTTAATTAAGTTGTAGTAATGAGCATTGGTGAGAGGAAAAGAGTGAGTTTTGAGACTTCCATAGGGTGAGAACTTTGAAGAGTGTGTTCTGGACGCCTAGACGAGTCTAAGGAGCGCTGGTATGTGTGCTTGAAGAGAGGCAAGAGGGGAAGTCTTTGTGGAACCAAAACAACACCCGAATTGTGCAATTACTGCCATCCAATTACTACCAATGATACACTGAAATCAGGTTCCTAATACCCCTCTTTCAAGCTCTCTCATAATTCAATGATCACTCACTTACCGTTGCTCGAAAGATTTATTATACAACCCAATTCCATTCAATTTATAGCATTTATGCATCAACACAATATACAAGCATAAAATTCCAGAAGTCGCAAGAACTCCTGCATCAAACAACACAAAACAATCGTAGACAGTGTTGCACCGCCTGGCGGTAGTTCATGATTGCGAGGCAGTTCATAGAAGAACCCAGAAAATGGGCCAAAATTGATGTGTTGTCTGGCGGCTTGGTCGTTACCGCCAGACGGTTTTTGGGGAGAAACCCAAAAACTACGAAAAATAGCATCAAGGGGGTGGGATTTCATGTAATGGTACATGGCAAAGCATAATCATTCATACACGAATTAAAAAAACACAAGAACAACTCCCCTTACCTGGAATCCTTGCTCCAATTGAAATCCTTACTCTTCTTTCATACTCCTTCTTCCCTTTGCTTCTAAGAACAACAACAATTATCCTCCTCTTTGCCTTCTCCACGCACCCAAAACTTCTCCACTCTCACACCTAATTCCTCTGCACTTTTCCAGACTATTTCCTCTCCCTCTCTCTTTTTCACTTCTATTTTAATTAAATTAATTAAAAAATTGAAAATAATTATTGCAAGGCTTATTAGCCATCAATCCTCATTAACTTGATGGTTTTACAGACCTTCCGGCTGCTCCCTCTGACGACTAGGGTTTGTTGACCCTTCTTATTCATGCCAAAAAGAAATTTGGCCAAAAAGAAAACTTAAATCGTTCTTAGAAAGGTTTGAACACACAACCATTTCCATTGTAAAGCAAATGCACAACCAATTCAAACAATTCCTGTTTCGTGATAATTCCTACACCTTTAGGAATTTAATATCACGCACCAAGATAAAATATATTACCAAGAGAACAAGGCATTAAATTAACACACAATTTGGCATAAATAGGACTTGAACCTTAGCCCTCTCACACAAACAAGTGCTCTCAACCATTTGAGCTAGTACTTTTCCACGTCATAACCATCCACTTTAAATGCCATAAATGCTCCTCCTATCCACATTTATTAAATAATTATTTATTTAATTATTTAAATTTCTCGGGTTTTACATGTATCATCAATATAACAATGACACAGTGGACGATAAGGAAATGGGTCCAGAGTCAAGCCATGTCGTGAATGAAATATAGGAGATTTTGTTGAGTTAATGCAAGATGGTCAAAAGAGTTTATGTAAAGGGTGTGATAAATGTTCTAAACTTTCATTCTTGATCAAGTTGTATCACATCAAATGTCTTTGCAAAATAAGTGACAAGGGAATGTCCATGATGTCTTTGAACATGCTAAAACTCCACACTTATTCTGTGAGGCAATGAAAATAATTAACAAGCTTGGTCTTCATTACACCAAAATCAATGCGTATTTGAATGATTGCATGTTGTACTTTTGTAACAAATGTAAAGTGTCTAGATGGAAGGCAAAAAGAAAAGGTACAATTAGTGCTACAAGTAGTAAAAGAAAAAAGATTCCTGCAAAAGTATTAAGGTATTTTCCTTTGAAGCCACGCTTAAAAAGGATGTTTATGTCCTCCAAAATAGTTGAGCATATGTGATAGCATGAATCGGGAAGTACAAATGAAGTCATCTTAAGGCATCCAAGAGATTCTAAAGCATGGAAAACATTTGACTTTAAGCATCCTAAATTTGCCTCAAACCCTCGAAATGTGAGATTTGGTTTGTCTACTTATGGGTTTAATCCATATGGTAATATAAGTACTAGCCATAGTATTTGGCCAATTGTACTCATATCGTACAACCTTCCACCTTAAATGTGTATGAAACAAAGTTCATTCATTCTCTCCATGATCATTCTTGGAAAGAAAGCTCCAAGAAATGATATTGATGTATATTTACATCCACTAATAGAAAACTTGAAAGAGCTATGGAGTATTGCTATCAAAACTTTTGATTCATATGGAAATAAAGTGTTTGATATGCATTAAGCTATATTGTGGACTATTAGTGCTTTTCCGAGTCTTGGAACCTTATCTAGATGGAAGACACATACTAGGTTGGCATGTCCTAGATGTAACTTTAACACAACTCCTAAGAAACTTATTAAAGGTGGCAAACTTTGTTTCATGAATCATTGTCGTTGGTTAGATGGAAGACATAGATTTAGACTGGCTTGAATGAGATTTGATCGAACTATAGAAAATAGAAATCCACCCTTGGCGGTTTCGAGATATAATGTGTTACAACAAGTTCAAAATCTTAATGTTGAATTTGGGAAAGAACTATTACTTAAAGAACGGGCCAAAAGACAACAAGAAGTTAATCATGTCAAGTTAGACACTCAACAATGGTGAAAAAAGAGTATATTTTATGAACTTCCTTATTGGGTATAACTTACTACATCACAATTTGGATGTTATGTATATTGAAAAAAAAATGTATGTGATAATGTTCTATCTACATTGTTGAATGATAGTTCAAATAAATGTAAATGAGATGAGAGTGTGATATGTGTTTTCTGTTTTGCATTGTTTCATTACTATTATTGAATCATTTTAGATTACATTTTGCTTTCCATTTACTAAAAACAAACCCTTAATATGCTTTTTATTAGTTTGGGACTAACTAGTTAGCTTAGTTTAGCATATTTTTCTTGTACATAGGGAACTAACACACTAACTTGTATTGTGTAATTTTGGTGCACCTTAGCAACTCAAATTGAACAAATTAAAAGTGATTAGAGGTTGCTAAACTTAAAAATTCAGCAAAGGTTCAGATTTCAACCACTCTATAAGTCACTTTTGATGGAGAGTTGACCCAAAGGTTGACTTTTCAAATCAAAGCTCCAACTCAAGGTTTGATCATCCTAACATCTTGGGTTAGTGAATTGAAACATGTTTGAGCCATCAATTATCTCATTCCAAGCATTGTACAAGTTTTGAGTGTGATATGCTCATTTTAGGTTTTCTAGACTACCTAGAATTACGATTTTTATTCTCCACTAGTTCTTTAGGAAAATTCACTGTTTTAGTAACTCATTAGCATCATACTAACCATGTCTAGATGGTAAAATTATGCATTTGCACATTGCTACACGTTTTGACCCCTGATCACACAAGCATGTGCATGATTGGCTTAGTTTTCCTACTTGAAAGTGGGGTTTGGATAGTGATTTCATGAACCTATGATTGTTGGAGGGTGCTCACTATTTATTCTACACATTTCATCATATTGAAATGTGTTCAAGGTATTTACAACACTTAAAAAGTGAGCATCTAGTTCATCTAGTGCAAGGAAAAGTGAGCACAAATGCAAGTGTATATATAGAAAGAATAACAATAATACATTGGTTAGAATAACCAATAAATTTTCATTATTGCATAAAAATAGAAATAAAAAAGCTACTACAAATAGCACAACTATATGATAACACTCAAAATCTTACAATTTTTCCAAGCAATTTGCATGTTTTTAGTGGTTTTTAGACTACTAATTCTTAGTTTTTAAAAATTTGCTACCAGTTTAAAGTGTTGTGTTGGAGAATGAGAGGTTGAATTAAGAGGACCAACCATATGAAGGACCTAATGTTGTTGTTGGAACCTTGCTTGTTGCTGCCATATGAAGGACCAGCCACGTTGGAATGATAAGAGGTGAATTGGATGCTGAATGGACATTGAAAGTTGGAAAGTGAGGATCTCCAATAGTCACAAGATGACTTAGCATCTAAGACAGTTGGCTAGCACTTGAGAGGGACCTAAAACATAACATTTGGCAGCACCATAGCTGATGCACTTATTTGGGAGTATTGCGGCTATATTGCTAATTAATATTGATTTCTAAAACACTTCCTTGCGCCCATAATACACATCTAAAATTGTGGTTTGCAAGATTGGACACTGATGACAGTCCAATAATGAGTGTCTTGATAAGCACAATAACAACCATCATTGAGATGAACTCTGGTTTCATCTTATAATTTGGTATTAGTTCATTGAATCCACTAGTTAGTGTGGGATTTGCTATCTTTTTAGACTTTTCCTTTGAAAGAACTAAAGAAAGGATACTTGATAGTCTTGTAGCTATTTTAGGAGTCCAACAAGTCCGTTTAAAGTCCAACAAGCACAAGATATCGACTACATCAGTGTTGTGCTAGATCAATTTTTTATCTTCAATACGTACAAAACTTTTAAAAAAACAAAACACACAATGCACATGAGACAAGTTTTTCTTGATACGAGTAAGGTTCAACATAATTTCTTCATACAACAGTCAATTCATACCAACACAACAATCAATTCATACCAACACACTAATTAATTCAAACCAAGATAGCAGTATAGAGAGAAATTGAACCGATTTCACTGTTTAGGTATAAATTGAAGCAATTTGTACCTCTCCTCCTCGACGGTGTGGCAGTGATAGTGGAAGAGCTCCTCCTCGACGATGCATCCCTCCATGATAGAACTCAAACTTCTGCTTCCCACGATGGCAAGCTTCCGTAGTGAGACTCAGGCGACGAACCTCACGACAGATGACGGTGGAAGGCAGCCATGGCTCCGATCGATCTCGCTAGGGACTAGAGATGACACGGTAGTTGATGGGCACAATGGGCAGTGGGTTTCATTTTCGTGGGCGTGAAGAGAACAAAGAAGAGAGAACTGAGAAGAGAATTAGAAAATAAAACTGGAAAGAGGGAATCCCAATTCTTAATTCTGATTTCATTGATGACATTACCGACGATGTAGATCCGTCGATAAATCCGTCGGAGTACTAAAAGAAAGACATTACTGACGGCCCAGATCTGTCGGTAAATAAACAAGTGAACATCCATCGGTAAATCCATCAATAAACACATCCAACAATTTCATCATGTACGTTATCGATGGATGTTGTCCATCGATAAATTCAACATATGCATATGTCAGTAATCCGTCAAAATGTGTGTGTGTGTGCGTATATATATATATATATATATATATATATATATATATATATATATATATATATATATATATATATAT
>Ga0209589_1009401_pt1 | contig 14786 bp, 4 predicted proteins | sample CowpeawhiteBW_FD_187525 | JGI IMG/M metagenome (GOLD analysis project Ga0209589, IMG submission 187525) | Root nodule microbial communities of legume samples collected from California USA - Cow pea white BW (SPAdes) (version 2) | ecosystem: Host-associated > Plants > Roots > Nodule | place: USA... | reverse complement strand
ACCTTAATGATGTAAGTTTACATGAGGGGGAGAAATAGAATATGTGATGAACAATATTGTATTAAAGAATACAGAATGTTGTACTCTTTTTCCTTCACTAGGTTTTTTTTAGGTTTTTTTTTTATCCCAAAAGATTTTTCCTAGTAAGGTTTTAACGAGGCACACTCTTTATCAATGGACACTCAAGGGGGAGTGTTATAAATTAATGATTGTCCATTGATTTGATACATTTACTCATATGATTCATTATTCTTTATGGTAAATATTTGTATTAACTAAGTTGATTTGTTTCCTTTATGGATTACATAGTATATCTATAAATAGGACTTTTCCTATCAATAATAATACACAGATGAGTTGCTCCTTATTCTCTCATTCTCTATTCTCTCTTGTTTCTTCTCTTCTCTATTATCCGTTGTCATTATCTATGGTATTCGCTTTAATTCATAACATTACAATTATTGTTATATGGATAATTTTATTATTGTTTCACATCCTAAAATAAAGTACATTAAATACTTTTACCCTTATAGCTTATAATACAACTTTTTTTTATGATGTTTTGATAATACAAATATAATATAACCAAATCTAAAAGATATTTTTTTTAAAATAGACCATAAACTAATCCCTCCATCATGTATTTAATAATCATCTGCAATTAAACCAATCCATCCACCTAAAGTGTTAATTGCGGAAAGACTTAATAAAAACATTATTCTAAAAATGTACTTAAGCCTTTTGAGCTATTAAAAAAAATTAGTTAAAACCATACGAGAAAGGATAAGTAAGTGGTTTGTAAAACATCAAAAAATCTTTTATCATCACAAATATTTATTCATAACATCAAATGTTTATAAATAACAACTCATATCATTCAATTTTACTAATAGTCTAATTGGTTTAAATAAATAACATATATATTTGATTTTATTTTTGGAAGATTGGTGTAGTAAATAAATTTAAAGATTTTTCATTCATGATATTACTTACGTTTAGACAGAGTCATATACGTTGGGAACTAAATCCTTAACTCCTATGATATGATCAATTCTCACAGCATCTGAAAGAGAGTCAAATACGTTAGAATATTAGTTATTTATTTATCTTTTACTCTTGGACCTTTTAATAATAAAATAATTAAGCATATTTATAAAATTACTTTAACTGTTATTTTTTTATTCTTACATTAAATATTAGTAACGTGTTTTTTTCATTTCACTCTTTTTATATTAATTCCTAGTAAGTGAGAGTATTTCTTTTACCAATATAAATATTTAATTCTTAATCTCATCATAAATTAACACATTTATGGATTTGTATGCACCAAGAAGGAATTAAACAAACAACTGGATTTTGGAAAAAAAGATTAAATGAATAAACTATTTAACTATTTTTTGTTTATATAATTCTTTGTAGACTTTACAGAAAAAATATTTAAACTAACTCCAATTTATTATACACCTAGTCTACATATAGCAGAAGTTATGAATAGGCTTTGAAAATATATCAGCTTGATGGTTAGGTCGAAATAATCTGTATAAGAGTACACATTTCTAAAATATCACAGTGCTTTTTGAAATGAATAAAATTAAATGATTAAAAATAGTATTATTTTATTAAATTAAGTATATTTTTTATGGACAAATATCAATCTTATTTGTCTTTTTTGACTAAAATATGTTAATAATCTCTCAGAAAAAGAAAAGCAGTCCAACAGACAGGTATTTTTATGTAAAGTGGCATTGCCGAGGCACTTTAGACTAAAAATTAATCACAATAATGGAACTATCTAGAAATAAAAAGTTAGAGTAAATTATAAAATAAACGACAAAAACCATTTTGTTTACCAAACGCCATTTCCCCTTTCAACCAGTCACTGCAGTATCAAGAGAATTAACACGGCCGATTATAAATTGTCTGACGTGTATTTAGAATATGTTCACCAAAATTATTTTTAATTGATAAATTATTTTCTAGAAGATAAACAAATTGATAGGTAGTGAATTTTTAACTTATAAATTTTGAATTCATTATTAAAGTATTTGGTTACATATATTTAATAAATTACTTGATAAATGTAAAATATATAAAAGTTATAATTATACAAGTTTTATTATATAATTAAAATTTGTGTTTTTTTAAAAAAGGAATTATTATATAATTATAATTATATATATATATTATATTTGTTTTAATTTTCTATTTTCTTTCATCCGACCTTTATTACATTATTAGTCATAAATTTATTCTGTAGACTAAGAAGACTAAGAAGAGTGAAAGCACAAAAATGAGAAGGCGTAAAAGAGAGATTATAAAAGGATGTCACGTATGATACCATAAATAAAATTCTAATTTTACTAATAAATTTTATACTTTTTACTAGTATTTTTCTCTTTTAGACTGTCATTTATCAATTCATGCTTCCCCTAAGTTTATTCATATTGAAAATTTTATATAATTATTTTAATATATTTAATTTATATGATTTATACTATTACAGAAATTTTAATACTTTTTTTAGTAAATAGATTCCTTTACCCTACAATAAATCAAAATTCAACTGCATATCCATTCATCCTATCTCTTCCTTTTTTCATTCCAATCAAATTATTTCATAACTCAATCAACTCCATACCTATAGTTAAGAATTCAAATCTCATGTTTAAATTTCATAAGTTTAAATTTCATATTAAATAAGAATGAAAAATTAATATTTTATAAAGAAGGAAATCAATCTATTAAATCCAGAAATGTAATGATAGTATATATTATGTGTGTTAAGAAAAGTAAATTTTAAAGGAAAAAATATGTTTTTGGTTCTTCAAGTTTGACCCAAATTTGAAAATAGTCCCTGGTCAAAACTTGGTAACTGTTTGGTCCCTGTACTTTCAAAATCATTGTTTTTAGTCCCTATTTTTTGATGGCGTTAAAAATAACAAACGGCATGCCACATGTTATTTATTTTTTTTATAAGAAAAAAGTAGCGTCGGCTAGGCCGACGCTTTTCACAAAAACTGAAAAAAATATATTTTTGGTCTCTGAAGTTTAAACTTAATTTAAAAATGGTTGAAACTTGGTCACGATTTAGTCCCTACACATTAAATAATAATTATATAATAATAGTACTATAATAATAATAACAATAATATTACATAATAATAATAATATATCAATAATAATATTAATAATAATTAATAATAATATTATTAGTATATAATAATAATTATTATATATTATTAATATTATTATTATTTATTATTAATATTTTTTAATATTATATATATTAGTAATTAATAAGATTATATAATAATAATAATATTAATATTATTAAAAATATAATTATAGTACTGATATATAATTATTAATAGTATTATTAATATTATTATTGATATATTAATATTATTAATTATTATTAATATATGATAATATTATTATTAACAATTATATAATAATAATATATTTTTATTATATAATGTTATTATTATTAATAGTAGTAGTATTATTATATTTTAATAATGATTTTGCATGTGTAGAAACCAAATAGTGACCAAGTTTAAATCAAGAACCATTTTCAAATTAAGTTCAAATTTCAGGGATCAAAAACATACTTTTTCCAGTTTTTGCAAAAAGTCGACTAGGCGGACGCTAGCTTTCTTTTTATAAAAAAATTAAATAATATGTGGCATGCCCTTTATTATTTCTAACGCCGTTCAAAAATAGAGACTAAAAATAATGATTTTGAAAGTATAGGGACCAAAGAGTAATCAAGTTTCGACCAGAGATAAAAAAGATATTTTTTTTAATTTTAAACTTAACTCAATTTTACAAAATCGATTTTTATAAATGTGCACTCCATTTATATATTATGAAATTATCTTATTTAGTCGATGTAAGATTTTAAAAAATGTGAATAATTATTTGACAAAGAAAATTCTTCCTTTATATATTTTTCATTTTTTTTTTCATATTTTAATTAAGTCAAATATATTTTAGAATATAGAAACTCGTTTCCTCCGTTTTATTATGTTCACACTCACGCTGAAACTAAAATTTTTAGTTGGTCGTTGAGAAGCTGGAAACAGTCTTTACTTGCAGAATCGAGGGAGACTGGAAATGGAGTTTATTGTAGACAATTTAAGAATTTTTACAAATGATCTATATTCATGAATCATAGAAAATGACATTCCTGCATATGTACACTGCTAAGTATTCTGAAATCTCTGAAACAAAAAGTTTGACATAATTCGAGAATAGATGAGAATTCAAACGTAAATTGCAAAGATTCGACAAAACCTCTGTCGCTTTCGTGTATATATATAATTTTTTTTGTCTGAATTTGACATTTGGTAATTCAGTCCGAGATTTCTGCATAATTATGAGAGAAGAGAATGAGGAAAGAGCAGAAGAAAAGACGCGTCTCCTGTCTAGAAGCTCATCACACCCTTTACCCACTGTCAAACCACTTTTGCCTTTTGCAACTCATGTTGCCTTTTTAATCCATTAGATGTGGGACTATAGGGGACACTTTGGAATGGAATCTTATTAATTATAGTACCTACCTACGATATGTGTAAACATGCGTGCTTGCATTTCTTATATTAACACTAATACATCTCATATTAATCAGAGTGAGTCTTGTCTAACATCTATAACCAACCAACCGCACTTTTTTACTTTATTTAAGCTCTTTATATTAAGGGAAAGGATTTCCATTATATTTATGATTATTATAACCAAGTACTTGTATCTGTTTATTACACTAAATACCACTTATATATCTTGTAATTCCAAAATAGACATTTACAACTTTCGTTTAAAAAAAAATTAAATAAATGTATGTTTCTTTATTTTATAAATAACACTTATCCTCCTTATTTTATTTATAAATATTAATTGGTTTGAAAAAATTATTTAATTTTTATATTTTTATTTAAATTTTATTCATTATATAATATTTCAAAATAAAATAAGGAAATTGAATATTACTCTATCACCAATATATGAAAACAACCATTAAAAAAATGTTCTTCAAAGTTAAAAAAAATACGTCAATATCATTTCACAAAAAATTAAGAAAAAATAATATTTGTTTTAAAATTTAGTATAATGCAAATATCATTTAGCTTGCGTTTGGTTAGAACTAGAAATATAAATTTGGTTCAGCCCATAGAGCTTGGCCCTGAGCTATGTGGGCTAGGGACAAATAAGTCCACATTGAAAAATAGTCTCCATCAAATAAGCCCATAGGGCCAAAATCCCACAATAGTCTTGTGGGTTAAGCTGAGCTTGTGGACTTTTTTCTTAAACATAAAAAATATATTATTTTTTAAAATATATTATTAAATTTTTCAGCGACTTAGATGTACCTGATGATCTGAATTGGTCGAGCGGGCCTAACAACCTAGACGAGCCCATGTGACTTGGACCGATCCGACGGCATGGACGATCTCGACAACCCGGACGAGTCTGACGAGCTTGACGATCTGGATAAGTCCGATGACCTAGACAGATCCAACGAACCCAGACGGGCTTAACAACCTGAACGGGCTCGAGCACCTGAACTGGCCTGACAACCCAGATATACATACTCTAAGATCCCTCACTCATTAAACCATTAATAAACTTTCATGATAATTTCCTCTAATTTTACCTCTTCTCCTTCAAATTCACTCATTTTTACTCTCTCAAATTCATTCTTCAATCCAAACATAAACTTATCATAATATTTACAAGATCATAACTAAATCACCCTTCTTCGTAGTACCGACTTTTTATTGTATTTTTTAAATATATAGATTTTGGTATATTAATAAAATTTTTAATATATTTTACAACATTAAAATTAGTTAATTTTGAAAGTTCAATAAGAGAGAACATCAATCAAGAAGGAGAAAATCTAGTGACAAATGTACCCGGTCAAAATGGCTTGTTTTATTAAATATATAAGATGAATAATCATCTGTATGTAGCTAAGGTTCCGCAGTAATTCCATTCCCTTCAAACAACCACAGGGCCCTACAAAGGTGATATCACGATGACAAATACTGCACGTATACTTTGTAAAAGAAAAACACGCATGCAGTACTGTTCAATTTTACGATGGAGAAAATGCATGAATCAAGTGAGATAATAAATTGACAAAAACTATAATTTATGTCTCTCTAAGACCAATAAATTCATGCACTTTGTTGACAGAAACTACTACTACAACATCAAGCTAAAATAAACCAGATAAAAAATATGCGTTTTAAAGGAAGTTAGGTGTTTACCAACATATATTGGTCGGAGACTTAAGTGAAAAGGGGTTTGCATACATTGTTGAGGTTTAAGACTTGTGTGCTTGAGGAAAAATATCAGAAGAAACGATGAGGGTGGGAGTATTAAAAAAATGTAACACCTTTCATACTTCTCCATTATTGTTGAAATTTTGCTGGCAATCTTTATCTGACATGAAAACCCTCGTTGGGGTCTGTCTGTGATCTCCATGCATTTCAACATGCTTAACATGTTAATCAACCAGATTAATTACTTATTATGAGAAAGTGGTCAACCTTGTCCACTTATAAGTTTTGCAGCAACACTTGAACATATTTGGTTTACATCCAATTAATTAGAGTTAACAAAGATTGGGTTGACCATGATGTTGGTGGATCCCATTTTGCGAAGAGGACTTCATAAAAAAAATAGTGGTGTTGAAGTTTCATAACACCCAGAGGCAAAGCTTATTATGCATAATTTAAAATATGTAACTCCGTTGAATGGCGATTTGGTCATAGGAATTGGGATTAATGTATTTGATAATTGTGTTTGTGTGGTCCAAGAAAGACAACTGGAACGGCATTGGTGTTCCCACTGCATGGAGGACGTTGACGAGACCGAGTTGGTTTACCTTGGTTTGATCAAATCAATTAATGAGATGGTTAGTGTGTTACAGACAGGTCACCACGCGCAAGAACGGATCAACGATGCAATGGAAGTCCCTGCGATTCTTTTTGTACATCCACCCTCAAGTGAAGTGACAGCGACCTAAACGAAACCATGGGTATGTTTTTCAGCACGTTATTTTTATCGATCAAATTAGATTCTTTTTCAGTCTCCAATAACAACTTGTTCACTGTATTTAAATTATTGGTATGTAATAATGTTTTTTTAGTGTCATTCAAAAAATTAAAAAAAAAAAAGTTACATTTTCAAAGAGTATATAGAGATTAATATATTTTTATTTTTGTATCATTCTCATTTTGAAAGCAAAACAAATAAGTAGAATAATAAATTAATTTTCTGGGAACATGTAACAACAAAATGTATATGGGTGAGGTAAAGTAATAATTTCGAATGATAAATATGAATAGTAGGATAAATTTTCTGATATTTTTTTTTATATATTTATAGTAGATGAATATGATAATGTATCCTCTTTTTTTTTTTCTTTTTTGTCTAAGAAGTTTGGATACACATTAGGTTGTAGTGGCATCAATCGTCCTGTAATGGAAGTCAAGTAGAACGAGTAACAAGTCCAATATTTTTTATTGATTTTGTGGATGTTGTCATCTGTTGAGCATTAAAAATACACTACATTGGTACTTTAAATATATTTTGAATATATTTTAAAACGTCAAAATTAGTGGTAATCAATGTATTATAGAGACACAATAGAAGAACATCACAAAAAAAATCCAGCAGATAATCCAAATTCACAGAGTCACAATAGAATCGTGGCATTTGGACTGTGATACTCTTAAGTAAAAAGAGTTGCGCTCTAACGGTGAGCTATAGCTTTTGACCTAATCATAAGTGCTTGATCCTAATAATTGGTATTAGAACCAATGTTACGAGTTCAATTTCTAGTGGGCCTAGTGGTAAGTTATAAGAAAATTAGTGTTTAGTGTTTTTATTTTCCAAATACTTTTTTCAAAAAACATTTATCCAAACACCAATGGTTTAAAACAAGAGAGATATCAATATGAATTTCTTAATTATTTTTCCTTTTTATAACGAAAAATCAACAAGGAGAAGTTAATTTTGTAATTTATAATTTAAATGATTAAGTGTGTTATAATATTATTTTTTAAACGATTAATCAAATTATTCAGTCAAAAAATACTATTGATTAAGGTATGATTGAACTGCAATTAGGTCAATAAAAAAATAAAAGTCCATAATAATTACTATAAATAAAAATTTAAGGTATGATTCTTCACTCACGTGCATCACTACATTTAATACCCTTGTAATCACCTTGGCAAGACAAATCATGGAAAAATAAATATTAGATTAACACTTTAGTTAATGATAACCATCAACCAACCAACTAATGATGATTAAGGTATGATTGGAACACAATTAGGCGAACAAAAAGGTACCACCCAAATAGTCTTAGACGAATGAGAGACCTTGAAGACTGAACAGACAAAAGATAGGAGTGGCGCAGGACAAACAATCCATGAATTGGTAGTACTCAATCGATCTATACCAAAACAACTATGTTTTTTTATCAAATCCAGGTAATTGATAATCATAATTTTTTAGGTCTTTATTTTAATGAAACTTTTTTTTTATAATAGGTTAAAATTTACATGTGGTGTCATATTATATTATGGTTATGAAATTTGTGATTTTCTATGACAAATATTTTAATCTACCTTAAATGAAACAAGAGTGTTTTTCATTGGAGAATGCTAACCAGTGCCCTAAGGGCACTGGTTAAGGATAATTAATTTGCATTGGTTCCTTCATTTTTATATTAAAAGTTGAAATAATTAAATATATTAATTAAGATAGTATAAATGTATATAACAAATTTTATAAAGATAAAAATATCCTTTTAAAGTTTTAGACAATAACCTATTGATACAGAATAATGACTTTGAAACTTTTAAGGTTTCTACTAAAACATTTTATTTTTGTTTTTTTTTATAAATTTTGTAGATATTTAACACTATTTTTTTATGGTTGTACTGTTAATTTAAACTTCTTTATATGTAATTTTTAACAACATTAAAATATAGTTATTTTATTATTTAATTATTTTTTAACTTTTATTAATGAAGTTAAATAAAATATGAAACACACATGTATAACAATTATGGACACTTCTGTCTTTTAAATAAAATAAAATAACATTAATGGTGATTAGGTAGGTTTAATTTAATATTACACTTACCTATGTATTTCTTATAGAATTCAATGTGTATTAATTACCTTACCCAGGGCCACAGGGGCATTGGTTAGCAAGACCCTTTTTCATTTATATGTATGCATTTAAATTTAGTTTGACCATTCCACTTAGTGTTTTGTTTAAGGAGAATGTTAATCAATGCTTTTATGCACTGGTTAAGGTATAATTAATGGGTCTTGCTAACCAGTGCCTAAAGGACACTGGTTAAAGATATTTAATATACACAGAATCCTACAAAAATACATAGTTAAGTGTGATATTAACTAAAATCTAACTTAACAACTATTAATGCAATTTTAATTTTAATTAAAGGACAAAAATGGCCATAATGTTTTACATGTGTGTTTAATATTTTATTTAATACTCATCAATAAAATTAAAAAATAATTAAATAATATAATTATTTAATTATTTTTTAACTTTTATTGATGAAGTTAAATAAAATATGAAACATACATGTATAACAATTATGGGCACTTCTGTCTTTTAAATAAAATAAAATTACATTAATGGTGATTAGGTAGATTTAATTTAATATTACACTTATCTACGTATTTCTTATAGAATTCAATGCATATTAATTACCTTAACCAGTGCTCTAGAAGACCTTCTTTCATTTATATGTATGTATGCATTTAAATTTAGTTTGACCATTCCACTTAGTGTTTTGTTTAAGGAGAATGTTAATCAATGCTCCTACACACTGGTTTGGTTAAGGTATAATTAATGGGTCTTGTTAACTAGTGCTCTAAGGACCTTGGTTAAAGATATTTAATATACATGAAATCCTACAAAAGTACATAGTTAAGTGTGATATTAACTAATATCTAACTTAAAAACTATTAATGCAATTTTATTTTAATTAAAGGACAAAAATGGCCATAATGTTTTACATGTGTGTTTAATATTTTATTTAATAGTCATCAATAAAAATTAAAAAACAAATTAAATATATTTTAATGTTGCTAAAAATTAAATACAATTAAACATAAGAAAGTTTAAATTAACAGAAAAAACAAGAAAAAAAATAGTGATGAACATCTAAAATTATATAAAAAGAAACAATTAAAGTATCAATTTGAGTAAAGACTTTAAAAATTCCAAAGTCTTTGTTTTGTATCAAAAAATTATTGTCTAAAAATAAGAAGGGTATTTTTGTCTTTTAAAATTTGTAATATGCATTTATACTATTTTAATTAATGTATTTAATTATTTCAGGTTTTAATGTAAAAATAATAATATCAATGCGCATTAATGATTCCTTAACCAGTGCACTTAGGGCATTGGTTAGCATTCTCCATGATTAATAAGCATAAAATTGATAGTTAACTATGTCATTAAATGAATTATGACTTCAAGAATTATCAATGGAATTATATTTAATTTACAGACAACAATGTTCATAAATTTTATACATTTGTAATTGATAATAAAATAAGAATAATGCTAACATGTGCTCTTAGGACACGGAATAATAAATGCATATTGATTTCATCATTTTTACAGTGACGGTTAGAATAATTAATTCTATTAATTTAAATAATATAAATGCATATAACTAATTTTATAAAGATACAAATATCCTTTAAACAATAAAAATAAGCTTTTTTGGAAACTCAATTAAATCTCAAATTGATACTTTAAATTTTATTTTAATTTTTGTAAATTTTTTAGATGTTTAATACTACTTTTTGATGGTTTTTTTGTTAATTTAATTTTTTTTATGTTTAATTATATTTTAACTTTTAATAACATTAAAATATATTTATTTTTTTATTTAATTATTTTTTGTAAACATTAAATAAAATACTATAACAATTGTATAATACTTATGGGTATTCTTATCTTTTAAATAAAATAAAACTGCATCAATTAGGTCAGATGTCATTTAATATTATAATTAAATATGAACTTTTGTAGATTTCAATGCGTGTTAATTATATTAAATCATACAAATTATATATTGTTTAGATGTAATTTTATTTTATTTAAATGACAAAATATCTATAAATGTTGTACAAGTGTGTTTAATATTTTATTTAATGTTCACAAATAAAAGTTAAAAAACAATTAAATGATAAAATAACTATATTTAAATGTTGCTAAAAATTAAATATAATTAAACATAAGAAAATTTAAATTAAAAGAAAAACCAACAAAAAAAAATGTTAAAGATCTAAAAATGTTTTTTTTAAATAAATAAATGGAAGGAGTAGTATAGGCATACCTTTGCAAAACTTAAAGACATACCTTTTAAACATTTCAAGCCTTCACATTTGAAGTCTTCAGGGAGAGACTCTTGAAGTATCAAAGAGATTTTTATTTTTATTTTTAGTATGGACCTTAAAATTTTTAATGTCCTTGTTTTGTATCAGTAAGTTACTGTTTAAACATTTCAAATGGTATTTTTGTCTTTATAAAATCTATTATATGCATTTATACTATTTTAGTTATTATACTTAATTATTTTAACTTTTAATGTAAAAGTGATGATACCAATACACATTAATTATTCTTTAGCTAATACCCTTAAGACATTGGTTAGCATTTTCCATAGGTTAAATATGTTTTTGGTCCCTCAAGTTTCAGTGAATTTTGGAATTAGTTTCTCATCAAAACTTTATACCAATTTAGTCCTTCATCTTTCAAAATGTGTGAATTTAGTCCTTTTAATCAAATTTTGTTAAGTTTATCTGATGTTTCAAGCGCATTTCATGATAGTATTTAAGTTAACATTGAAGCAAAAATGTGTCAAACAGTGTAAATAATTTAAATACTATCATGAAATGCGCTTGAAACGTCAGATAAACTTAACAAAATTTGGTTAAAACGACTAAATTCACGCATTTTGAAAGATGAAGGACTAAATTGGTCAAAAATTTTGATGAGGGACTAAATCCAAATTTCGCTGAAACTTGAATGACCAAAGACATATTTAACCCTTTTCCATAATGTTAACATAGTTGTAATGTAGTTAACTAAAATTATATTAAAAATATGAATATTATAACACTGTTTTTGTTTAAAAAAATATAATACAATAATATTTAAATTAAATTTAGAACTATATATAATAAGTTTTACAATGAGAATAATGCAATATCATATTAAATAATATAAAAATTATTAAATAATTTTATTACGTAATTACAAATAAAATAGAAAGTTAAAATTTTGATGACATTAAATTGTATTTTTAATTTTGTTGTATGGATAAAATAAATTATAGATAACACTTATGAGTATGTTTATCCTTTAAATAAAGTAGGAGTTCTACTGACCAGCATCCTAAACTAAACTGACTAAGGATAATTAATATTTCTTGAATTTTACAAAAAAATTTATAGTTAATTATAATATTAAATGAATCTTAACTTAATCATCATAAAAGCAATCTTAATTTATTTAAAGGACAAAAATACCCATAAGTGATATATAATTTTAATTAATAATTTATTTGATGCATACACTTATAAAAAATTAAAAAATTAAATCTAAAAAAAGAAAATTAATTTGAAAGAGTGACAAAATATATTTGAAGAAAGGGAAATTTTTTCACATGAAAATACCATATTTTCATCACAGCAGAATTTGAAAAAAGATATAAATTTCAAAGATTTTTTTTTTTGCAAAAATTAAATATTGTACCTTTCAAACGTTTCAACCTTTCATTTGGAGACTCATCAAGTGTCAGAGATATATGTTTTCTTGCATTTTAGTATAGGTCTTCGAAATTTCAGAAGTGTTTATTTTTGTGTCAGATATATTATATTAAAAATTCTAAAGGACACTTTTATCTTTATAAGATTAGTTATATAAATTTATATTATTTTAATTAATGAAATTAATTATTTCAATTTTTAATATAAAAATGATAAAATCAATGATCATTGATTATATTTTACCAAATTCTCCAAGTATTGCTTAACATTCTTCGTAAAGTAAAACTGCATTAATGATTATTCAAATAAAAATTCATTTAATGTCACTATTAACTATGATTTTTCTGTAACATTCAACACATAATAATTATTTTAAACCGGTGCTCTTAGGACACTGGTTGTCACATTTGTTTTAGACTTGTCTTCAACAATGTTTGGTAGTTTTAATTATGGAGAATGCTAACCAGTGCCCGGACACAAGTTAAGGAATAATAAATGTGTTTTGGTATTATCATTTTTACATTGAAAACTGAAATAATTAAATACAATAACTAAAATAATATAAATGCATATAATAAATTTTATAAAGACAAAAATACCCTCTTAATTTTTAGACAATAACTTACTGTTACAAAACAATGACTTTAAATTTTTAAAGTTTCTACTAAAAAGAAAACAAAATTCAATTAAGTCTCAAATTGACACTTTAATTGTTTTTTTTTTTGTAACATTTTTAGATGTTTAACATTAATTTTTTTGTTGATTTTTCTGTTAATTTATACTTTCTTATGTTGTTATTTTTTAAATGTTTAATGCTATTTTTGTGTTGGTTTTTCTGTTAATTTAAACTTTCTTATATTTAAATTTTAATAACATTAAAATATGGTTATTTTATTATTTAATTAGTTTTTAACTTTTATTTGTGAACATTAAATAAAATATTAAATACACATGTATAATATTTATAGGTATTTTTGTCCTTTAAAAAAAAATAAAGTTGCATTAATAGTTATTATGTCAGATTTGATTTAATATCATAATTACTCATGTACTTTTGTAGAATCTGATGTATATTAATTATCCTTGAGGAGTGCTCCTAGGACACTGGTTAGCAAGATACTTTAATTATTAATATGTAAATACATCTTTTATATATATATATATATATATATATATATATATATATATTGTTTAAATATAATTTATTAATTCACCATAGAATTATAATTTTTATATAATAAATTAATATTTATTGTTACTATGTATTGCCGTGTATTTCCTAAAAAGGATTTTTTTTTGTCACTAACGTTTTGTAATATGATTTGATGTTTTATTTGAGGAAGTTATAAATGAAATATATAAATATCTTATAATTTATTTTTGCCGCATGTTTTCTTTATTGTCAAGCTGTTATTGTTTTCAATTGCTTAAATTTCTCATGAATATGTCAATTTTCAATTTTTTTATCTTAACTTATTATTACTAATACAAATAGTTAGAATGAAAAGCCTATTATTTTTTGTCCTAAAAATATTTTAATAAATTATATCTTAACATCTATTTAGAGAAATTAAAAGTTTATATTATGATACATTATTTGTTAGACAATCTATAATAGATGGGAAATGAAAATTATTAGGATAACATTAATGAAAACTATGTAGTTTGAACACTAGTCATTTATTGTTAGTTTTTGTACAATAATAACATTAGAAATCGTGTCGAGTATTTTGTTGAAGTCACCAAGGATAAACATTTAATTATTTTGTTGTTGATATGGTGTTGACGGAATAAGGAAGGCTTGTTTTGCATCCAGGGGCGGAACTATGAATTGATATAGGGGAGCCACGGCTCCCCATTTTTTTTTTAAATTTATTTTATATAAATATATATATATATATATATATATATATATATTAAAATTATATTTATATTTTATTTAT
>Ga0209589_1009400_pt1 | contig 14788 bp, 10 predicted proteins | sample CowpeawhiteBW_FD_187525 | JGI IMG/M metagenome (GOLD analysis project Ga0209589, IMG submission 187525) | Root nodule microbial communities of legume samples collected from California USA - Cow pea white BW (SPAdes) (version 2) | ecosystem: Host-associated > Plants > Roots > Nodule | place: USA... | reverse complement strand
CTTACCTTTTATCTTTTATTTATTATTGTTATTATAATTGTTGATCTCTGATTAATATTAATTGTTTTATATATTGTCTTAGTATTATTATTGATTTAATAATTATTATTATATTATTTCATATTTATATTATTATTAGTATTATTTGAGTAATCATTTTCTAACAGTTATATACATATATTTTTGTAGGAATGACCACCTAGAGAAGGGAGAAAGAGAGAGAGGGATGGTTGGATAATTTGCCAACTGGGAAGATGCACACCTTCAAGTGTTGAAAATATCCTGAGAACAAAGGCAAAGTTAGATGGAAAATGGAATGGCCAGTAAATCTTGACACAGAAAGCATTGAATAATAAATTATGGAGTAAATATTGTCTAGATTATTTGTGGTAACCAAGTGAAAAAAAATAATGATTCGTCTTCAGCTTATCCATGGTTTCACTCCATTGAAAAAAATTACAAACAAATATCATTGTGTTTTTTTTTTTTAATTTTTATTATAGTAACTAACTTAATTGTATTTATATTTATATAAATAATTTTTACATAATAATATTTAAATCAAGAGATCAATATGAAAATAAAATATAATAATTAATTAACTTTATTTTAATTTGTTAAAATATTTAATTTTAAATAAATTTGTGAATAGTGAGATATATTGTAATTAAATCTTATTATTTGAATTTGTTGTAATTTTAAATTTGAAATAAATAGTTAAATGCAATTATTATTTGTTAAGTATAATGGTTATATTTAGAATTTAATTTCTATAATAAATATATAGATGCTAATAACACAATAAAATAATTTTCTTTTTTGTTACAAAGTTGAGATTTAGTAGTTCAATGTTTGAATTTAACACAATAACTATAATGTATCAATTTTCTGAGACATAGTTAGATGAAATCATTAAAATTTAAACATATAGTGATATCTTTTTTTAGATATTAGAATCTGTAATATTAAAAGTTAGTAGTTATTTTTTTATAATAACTCTGGTTATCCACCTAATTTGAGACTCGTACCTAGGGATCTCAACAGGACGGGTAGGGTACGGGTAGTAGCTCCTCCGTACCCTACCCACTAGATAAATATCCGCCCCGTATCCGTACCCATATCCGTTGGGTATCCGTTATGCGGGTACCCGCCTATTTTTTTTCATATCCACGGGTATCCATGGGTACCCGCGGGTATTTACAAAATTATTAAAAAATAAATATTTAATCATAAATTCAAATAAAATAAAATAAAATACATCATTGTCATAAATTTTAAATAAAGTTCAAATAAACTCAAGTTCATACAAGTTCAAATAATTATAAAAGTAGATATAAAATGACGTTCAACACAATGAAAATTCTTTAATTAATCTTTTGATCAAAAAGTCCACTTTCTCCGAGTGATTCCTAAAAAATAAACAAAATAAAAAAATAATAAACTTCAATTGTCACGTGCCAAATATTCTTATTTTGATTCCATCATTTGACAACAAGCATACCATAAACGTTATTGTCTATATAGGATTTGATGTATATGCCCAATTTCAAACAAAGGAAAGAGAAGAATGTCAGAGGTGTACTTGGAAGAAGACAACATACCAATACTATTGAAGTTTGAAGAATGAAGACAGAAGACAAGATGTGCAACTTAGAAAAAATTAGGCCAGAATATTTTTTACTAATATATATATATATATATATATATATATATATATATATATATATATATAAGGTTATTTTTGTGGATTAAAGAAAATTCCCTCGCTTCATCAACATCATCTGGTATGCACACCCTGCCCTAAAACCTCAATATGCCATAATTTCCCAAAGAAAATTCCCTCGCTTCATCTGACCCAAGTTGTTCTCTCACCCTGTTCAAACTGGCATCCAACAACTACCTCTCTTTGATTGAGTCCAAGGAGTCACTAGATATAGTCAGAGTACTACACCTAATGAACACGGATCCTAACTCCACCTGTAACTTCATATCCCTGAATTTCTCTAACAGTTCCACCTCCTTGATCATGAGGTGTGCGATATGTACAGTCTTCCTACTCAAGGCATCTGCTACCACGTTTGCCTTCCCCGGATGATATAGCAGTTCAAAGTTATAATCCTTCAAGAACTTCATCCACCTCCTCTACCACATGTTCATCTCCTTCTGATCAAATATATACTTGAGACTTTTATGATCGCTGAACACACGAAACTGAGCACCATAAAGATAGTGCCTTTAGATCTTCAAGGCGAACACGATGGCTGCTAACTCCAGGTCATGAGTGGGGTAGTTACGCTCATGCACCTTAAGTTGTCTCGAAGCATACGCCACTGCCCTCTTCTCCTGCATCAACACGCAGCCAAGTCCAAGATGAGATGCATCACAGTAAACCTCAAAAGATTTCCCAAATCAGGGATTACCAATATAGGGGCACTCTTCAACCTTCGCTTCAGCTCTTGAAAACTCTCCTCACACTTGTCCGTCCAAGTGAAGGGATGGTCCTTCCGGGTAAGCTGTATCAGAGGCACCACTATCTTGGAGAATCCTTCTATGAATCTCCTATAGTAGCCAGCCAAACCCACGAAACTTTTTATCCCTATTGTAGACTTGGGACTTCCCCACTTAACCACCGAGTCAACTTTTGCTGGATCCATTGCAATGCCCTGTGCAAATATCACATGGCCCAAGAATTGTACCTCATCCATCCAAAATTCACACTTAGATAGTTTAACATATATTTGCTTCTCCCTCAGAACACCAAGCACTAACCTCAGGTGCTCAGCATGCTCCTCCTGATTTCTAGAATAGATAAGAATGTCGTTTATGAAGACTACAACGAACTTATCTAAGAATGATCTGAAAATCATGTTCATGTAGTCCATGAACACCGCTGGAGCATTGGTCATACCAAAAGGCATAACCACGTACTCATAGTGCCCATACCAGGATCGGAAGGTCGTCTTTTGCACATCCTCAGCCTTCACTAAAATCTGGTGGTATCTTGACCGTAAATCAATCTTTGAGAACATCGATGATCCATGCAACTGATCCATCAAGTCGTCAATCCTCGGGAGGGGATGCTTGTTCTTGATGGTCATCTTGTTTAGCTGCTTGTAGTCCACACTTAGACGTGAACTTCCATCCTTCTTCTTCACCAATAGCACTGGTGCTCCCCAAGGTGAAGTAATGGGTCGTATGAACTGTTTCCCCAATAACTCCTCTATCTGATTCTTGAGTTCCACCAACTCCGCCAGAGCCATGCCATACAGGGCCATTGACACTGGAGCAGTTTCGGGCACTAGATCAATAGAAAACTCAAACTCTCTATTGGGCGGCAACCCTAACACTTCTTCTGGAAACACATCTGAAATTCATGCACGACTGGTATCACTGATGTCCTCTCCTCCTTCTCCACTTCAAGATGCGTGAAGATTATGTAACAATGTGCGCCCTCTTGGAGTTCCTTCAAAACCACTTGAGATGATAATAACTCAAGCTCCTCTGAGTTAGGGAATAACAACTTCTTCTCTCGGCAATCTATAAGAATGTGATTGGCAGAGAGCCAATCCATCCCCATGATTACCTCCAACTCTTGTAGAGGTAGGCATATCATATTCACCTTGTATCTGCGCCCTTCCACCTCCACTAGACATCTAGCACACAAGGATGATGTCCTGACCAAACCCGATGTCGAAGTAGACACCACAAGTTCACACTACAACTCACACATCGGCAGACCCAGACGTTTCACATAAGTATCTGACACAAATGAGTGTGTCGCTCCAGAATCATACAATACACAACAATCATTTCCAGCTATCACACAATGACCCATCACAAGGTTACCTGAGCTTGTAGCCTCTACTCCCTTCATGGCGTACACTCGGTCTGTTGCCTGAGGCTTGTTGCCTTTGTGCCTCTACTAGTTCTGCACGGGAGTCTACACTAGAGGGTGTGTCACTACCCTAGCAAGGGTGGGGTAGTCCTTTCCAAATTGGCCTTCCTTGCTATAGTTATTACACCTGTGATAACCCTCCATGTATGGGCAAACATTCCTCAGATGAGGGCATCCACATATGAAACACTATACTCAACCCTATTGAGGAGGAAAGCTTCTAGACCCCTGAGACTGATGGTGAGGTTTGTCATAAGGCTTTCTCCTTTCCTCGTGCCTCAGCTTTGACTCAGATGGTCCACCAACCTTCTGTTGCTATGGACGCTGACCCTCCACTTCCTGCTTCATTTTCTCCATCACTCTGGCCTTCTCCACCAGAGTAGCAAAATCCTTGATGGACAGTGGGGCTACCATCAAGCGAATATCACCATGGAGACCATTTTCAGATTTTCTGCATCGTCACTCCTCATCAAGGGGGATGGTGTAGAAACGACTGAGGTGCTTGAATTTCTCAGCATACTCTGCCACTGTCTTCCCTCCCTGAGTCAACTAGAGGAATTCCACCTCCTTGGCATATCAGATGTTGTATGGGAAATATTCATAGAGGAATTTCCCCCTGAATGCCTCCTAAGTCACAAACTCGTCTCTCTCCTCCATGATGGATTTTGTGTTGATCCACCAATGTTCAGCTTCTCCAGTGAGCATATATACAGTAAATGCCAGTCGGTTATCTGCTGGACACATCTTCGCGTCGACAATTCTCTCCATCTCCTTTAGCCATTGGTCTACGGCATCAGGACTGGTCTTGCCATTGAACTTCACACGATGGTTTTTCAGAAAGTCCTCCAAGCTCCACTCCATGACTGAAGGTCGTGGCTTAGGACCAAAGGTAGGGGCAACCACCCTATTTTCCTCCAGCTAGCGGAGGGCATTCGTATGCTATCGGTGAGCATCCTCATCAGCTACCCTCGCAGCCTCCATCTATTGTATTACCAACTGCTGCTGCTCAAGCGACGTTGCTTGTCACTGCATAAATGCTTTATGTTGTTGCATCATCGTCGTACTTTGTTGGGTCATGGCCGCCACCATGGCTTCTATGGCTCTGACGATATCAGGTACATCACCTTGAGACTACGAGAAGGTGCCATAGTTCACTGGCACACAAGAAACCAATTGTCAGATTGATAAAATAGGAAACTTAACTAAAGACACTAGAAATACACCACGAAAGCTAAGCGGACACACAAGTCCACAGACCTAAGGAATGACCGCTCTGATACCATAAATGTAACGTCCCATTTAATCAATAATCCCAATTAAAGGAAACGTCACACGAATAACATAGTAACGCGATCTTGGAGCATAAACACTACTCCTTACAATATTCAAGGCACACAACTATGCCAAAACTAAACAAGATACAAAGTTCAACAGTAGTCAAATAGAAATTTAAAGGACAGACTAGTACATGGGCCATAGCCCTAAAATATAGCCCAAAGCAGTAGAATCCAGCCCAGGTGGACTACGCAGCAGAATCATCAGCTCCCTGTTGATCATGGGTGTTCCTCGCATCTGCTCACATCAACAAGTTGATGATCATCACAAAGAGAGAAGAACCTCAGAACGGACCATACAACAAACAAAAGGGTAAGCTAGAGTAGAAAACAATTTATCATGCAGTCACATGCTATTACACAATCCAAGCAGTATATATCATCCAATCATGACTTCTCAAGCAATACACTAGACTCAGACTCGACTCATCTAGATACATATAATCTAGTCGGATTCAGTGGATGCTTGCACTTGTGGTGGATTATCCTGCTCACCCCGAGCTAAGTGTTACATTGTCTCAATCCCCCACACACAAGGTTAGCCCTTAATGAGTTTTAGGCCTCCTGCTACTCTCACCACAAGAGTCAGTCCGCTCTAAGTGAGACTAACTAACTCCTTAGAGTATCAGGATACAACCTTACCTTGAATCCTTACCAAATTATATATATGGGACACCACCTTGAACTCCCACTAACAAGGGTCATGGAATTACGTCCCGACCACTGAAGCACCACCATAAGGTCTCACCTAGAGGCTCATGGAATTACATACTGACCACATACTAATCATACTCAATCAATCAAGTAATTTTTATCATGCACATAAATCTCATGCCAACCTTTATAACCAATCCTCATTCATATTCAATGTTGAATCCATACCAACTCGTCCTTCCCAAACCATGAGTATAGAATTGTATGTCATATCAATACCATGCCATTTTAATTACCAACCATCTCATACTCAGTTCATACCAAACTCATGTTAACTCAACATTTTAGCCCATACAATCAAGTCTCATAAGCATATGCATACGTTTCATACTTAAGATAGAGTATACCAAGCCAAACATACAACTAACATCCGTTCAACATTTTACAATAGCACAACGACCATACAATCATGAAAACAGTGGCAAATAAGCAAGAATCGAATTTAAACAAAGGATCCCTAGCTTCCCTTACCTGTAATGAGCTAGTATAGGACCTCGACACCAACCACGAAGCACAACAGCTCTAGGAATAGGCTTAGAAGCTGGAAAAACAACGAAATAGATCTTAAGATGTGCTCACTACAAAACCCTAGCTGGGAAAACACTAAAATATGCCAAGGAAGGGATGGTATGAGATGAAGGGTAACTTACGTTGAGTAGGAATGAGCTTTGAGTGAACTTAACAGAGACAAGGAATCAAACCCTAGTAGAGGGACGACAGCAGCTCTAGGAAGGAGTAGGGGAAATCTGTTTTCTGAAAGTGGAAGGGAGTGGGAGTGTTAGGGCATACTAGGGTCTGGTTTCCCTTTGGGCTAACCCTAGGCCCAAACTGTTTTGGACAGCCCCCTTAAATTAAAGCAGAATAAAAGTTAGAGAAAAATAGTGGGCCTTACAATTTTTATATTTAAATAAATAATTTATTTATATAATTATATTTAAGTGTTATAATAATATTATAACACTTAAATAAGGTGTTATTTATATAATTATATTTAAGTTAAATATTATATTAAATGTTTTAACTTTTATTGGTGTTATTTGTAAATTTATGATATATAGTATATATTCACTTAAGTCCAGAGGAGAGTTTGATGTAAACTTATGAAATTTTAAGAGTTATATAATTAGAATATAAAATATTAGGGTCATATAATGACAATATAGAATATTATGGGTATTAGAAATTTTATAGGTTATTAAAATATGAGAGATATCTAGAGATATGAGATATATGATAGATATAAGAAATATGCGATATGAAGGAATTTGTAATTTTATTTTATTTATATACAATATATATATATATATATATATATATATATATATATATATATATATATATTTTTATTTATTTTATATATATTTTTTATATATATATATATATATATATATATATATATATATATATATTTATTTTATATATATATTTTATATATATATATATATATATATATATATATATATAAAACATATATATACAATAAATAAATATATATATATATATATATATATATATATATATAAAACAAAATGTAACCGAATATAAAATATTTTAAATATCTCAATCTTGATTTGTTACTAAAATTGAAAGATATTTTTTAAGAATATAAATATTTCTTAAAAATTATTTAAAATAAAAAGAGATATTAAGTCAAGTGAAGGACTTTTTCACTCCTTTACACATTAAAAATGTCTATCGTCAATTACATATGAATAAATAAAAAATAATCATTTATGGGATTTTTTTCTTTCTGAAAATTAAATCACAAAATTAGTTTATAATATATAAAAGGATATGAATTGTATTTCATGAATTACCATTTGAAGCCTATTTTGTTGTTTGTGAAATGTACTATGTCACTAATTATCTAACCATTTATTAGTATCTAGTTTTACATACATGCTTCATAAAATGTCTTAGAGATTTCTCAATAATTAAATCTTTCTCAATTCTATATGTTATTTTTAATATTAGAAACATTAGAATGATATCTTAGTATAGCTTTTAGTCTCAAAATATTTTAATAATAAATGAGTTATAGGAACTAAATATTTTCGCTTGTTCTGGTATGATATTGTTGAAAGAAATTTTGTTTATTTTTTTAATATATGTTTGTTTTAAAATTTTAAAATAGCATAATGGCACTCATAAACATACCAATATAAATAAAATATCATTTAGTATAAATCATAAAGAAAAATACACTTAGTCAATTTTCTTTTATTACTCTTAAATAAGCCGTATATGTCGACTCCCTTCGTTATACTTTGTCTTTACACTTCTTTTTATTCTAAGATTTTCTGATAAATATCGGCAATCGTGGCATATGAACAATCATATGAACACATTGCTCAATGTTTCAGAAATTTGAAATCATTACATACCTTCATATATCAGAACAAATAAACAAAAACTACTGTTGGTTAGAGAAATATGCTAGACCCTATGCAGAAGATGTTGATAAAAAAAAATGACTGCTTTGAAAAGCAGAAATAAATTTCATCCTTTTCAATAACTATAAACTTACACGGTTCCAACATGAACCAAACCAACCCCATATATTATAATATAAATCTATCAAGAGGTCATGATAGAGGACTATCCCAATATTTTATATAAGAAAAACTTGAAGATAAACCTTTGAGTTTTCTTTTAGAAATTAGTTATGTTCTATGTTTTTGGACTTTGAGCTTTCTTTTATAAATTAGTTTATGCTTTTATGTTTTGGACTTGGGCCTTCTTGTAGGATTTTCAGATTTGCTTAAACTTATGTGCCTATATATAGAGGCAACAAAAAAAATGTGGACATTTTTAGTCATATATCGAATTTGATTTCATTAAAGAGAGGATTCTCTTTGTTCTTGGCTTAGGCCTCCGGTTAACATCTTTGTGGCGAATCTTCACTTGACTTATTAATATGCTAGATTGTGGTATCCTCCATCTCTGTCTTATTTCGCGTTCTTCTCTGATTTATTCGTGTTGTGCATCTTTGCTTGTTATGTGTTTTGTTTTAAATTTTGTTTGTTTCATTTGTAAGGAGTAAAACCCATAATGTTGTTTCCAATTTGGTTGATTTTTTTTATTTGGCGTACTTTTTTTTTTCTTTTTTGTTCTCAGTTTAAATTATGTATTTCTACATTTGATTCATGGAAATTATTTGTTTTTGTGTTTTAGATTTGCAAGTGCACTTACTTTGACTTACATGAGTGTGGGGGTTTGAAGGATAAATTGTTTAGTTTGATTTTGTGTTGAATTGCAACAAAAAAAAACAAAAAAAAAATATACAACCAAAAAAAAAATTGTGGATCAAGGTCAAAAGGAAACAAATATATATTGAAAAAAGGATAAAAAAAGGGAGTTCAACACAACTTTTTGTTACAATTTTATTTGTGGTTTATTGATATATACTTGCAATTAGTCTTTTTCTTAGAGTCTCTGTGTTGTCTCCTTTAAATCTCTTTGGTAGTCCTATTATTTTTTTTATTTTAATTTTCTTGTTTTGTGTTTTTAAAATTCCTTGAAATTTTGTCTAGAGTTTTTGTATTTTCTTTCATCTCTAGAGTCAAGACTTAGATCTCGCAATATTTTTTCAATTTGTTTGCTCACTCTTTGCTTAAGCTACTAGAGTTCTTTGCCAAGGCCTGAAGGAAATTTGAGTGGTAGAAGGCAAGATAGTACATTCAAGAAAAAGCCTATAAGTGTGATACACGAGTGGAAAATTGAGTGAAACACTTAGTGGAGTGGTGAGGTCCTAAATATATTTTATCATACTAACATTTTCTTGTAGGAATTAGCAAATATTGAGTAATGAAACATGTATCCATAGAGGCATCCTTTTGGAACTGGTTTAACATATGGTTTAAATTATCCTATTCCTAACCAAGATAATTTGGTTCAAGGACTTGAACGTACCAAGAGAGTGACACGTAGAGATACACCTAGTGTTTATGAGGTCTTGGTAGCAGACATCAATGTCTTGGAGTCCAAAATTATAAAGGCATATTGTGCATTTTTTGAAGTTATATCCTTGCAAATGTATGACCATGAATCATCACCAAACCACTTAAATAAGTAATTGGAAATCAAGATTGAATTAAAAACCAACTTTTCGAGTTCGACAATGAAGTGTCCTTTTGTGAGTCCATAAGTGCCTTTTTACGTTTTACGTTTTGTACACGCAGTACTGCAACTGCATTTAAACTGTATAATTACGTCAAATATGGTTTGGACATAATCCAAAGGCCGTCAAAATAATTCCATCACCATCAATCATCAGCAAACAACTTCAATAAGTATTTGAAATTGAGGATTGAATTAAACATAAAGTTTTCTGGTTGGAGATTTAAGCGTCCTTTTGTGACTCCATAAGTGCCTTTTTACGTTGTAGTTTTTGTACATCAAGTACTGTAACTGTTTCTCTAGTCTATCATTACATAATTTGTGTTTTGGACACAATTCAAAGGCCATACAAATATTTCCATAACCATCAATCATCAGCAAAAAACTTCAATAAGTATTTGAAATTGAAGATTGAATTAAAAATAAAGTTTTTTTGTTGGAGATTTAAGTGTCATTTTGTGACTTCATAAGTGCCTTTTTACGTTATAGTTTTTGTACAGCAAGTACTGCAATTCTTTTTCTACTCTATCATTACATAATGATACATTTGGACACAATCCAAAGGCCATACAAATATTTCCATAACCATCAATCATCAGCAAAAAACTTCAATAAGTATTTGAAATTGAAGATTGAATTAAAAATAAAGTTTTCTGGTTGGAGATTTAAGTGTCATTTTGTAACTCCATAAGTGCCTTTTTACGTTGCAGTTTTTGTACAACAAGTACTGCAACTGTTTTTCTACTCTATCATTACATAATTTGTGTTTTTGTACAGGCAGTACTGGAAGTTTACTAATACAATCGAAAATAGCACAATTGCCTTCCCAAACTAAAGTATATTGATGTTTAGATTACCATGTAATCATGAATGTATCTGTCAATCTACAAACTACATATTAACTCCAACAAATGATTAAACAATATATACAATTGTGGCAACATAACTGACTTTGTCTACCTCAATCTAACTATCCCTATGTAAAATTATCTCAAAAATCCTGTGATGGCATTCTAACTTTTACATTCACAGTAGCTATTTCTTCAACGGCAGATCGTAGTGTTGAATAACTTCATCGCGTTGGACATTATCTTCATGTAAAACCCATTCACAAACGAATTTCTGCCTAATTAATTGCAGCTCCTCCTAAAAACAACATCAACACAATGTTACCAAATGTAATCTTCAAAGAAACACAATAAACAATAAAACATATTATAAAGGTCAACTTACAGTAGTGTAGTCAGGCAGGGCTTTGTCATTAAATTGACTTACACCATCCCACATCTCTATGAATTTCAATACTAGGACCCCACAGTCATGACTATGAAATGAAATACAACAGAATATTCAGACATCATTAAGCAGTGCTAAATTACACTCATTGAACACACAAAATGTTAGAAGTTACCCACTAGGTTGAATTGGAGTGTCCACACACTGCACTTCAAAAGATGGCTTCTTGTCTGATTCACAATTTAATAACATACACAAAAACAATTCCATGTTACACGCCTGCCATATAAGTTACACATATTATGGGAAAAAATTAAAAAAATATAATGTAATAAACATATACAATTTATACTTACAATGTAGTTGTTTATCCTTGTGCGGTTGTTTCTACTATGTCCAAGGGAATCAAACACAAAAAATTCCATGGTCTTAAGGTTCACACAGTAGCACCACCAATGATCAGCATGGACAATTGGAGCAAACAACTACAAAAATCATACAAGACTTAATTATTTATCATACCTAAATAACACAAGGCATCAACTTCCATGGCAAGAAATAATAAATCTTCAACAGTAATAAAATGTATACAAATTCAGCGCTAAGGATGTCTTGCATGCCAACCAGCAAGCTGCAAAAAAAGGTATTATAGTCACTTAATTTCTAAACATGTCTGTTTGCAACTCTTTTATTGTTGTCATGTAAAAGCCAATCCTGCATTCCACAATGCACTATGTCAATTTCATATAATTGTTATCAAAATATCAAGTTCTACTAAATATTAGAATATTACCGTATACATGGGATTCATTATGATTCTTTGCACCCGTTCATGCAACTTCCTTTCATTATGCATCATAACATTTGTTGCAAACAATACAACCTACAAGAACACAATAATGTACTAATAAATTATTCTACATCATAACATAATCACTAATATTAACACGTAATTTAGGATCTCACCATGTTGCATATGTAACCTGTTGGTCGAAAACCCATACAGTCCTGGTCGTCAAGATTTGACCATTTATATTGCAAACAACACTACAGAATAAAATTAATGACTATTAGTAATACAAACCAAGTCAATAAAACTTATAATAGTAAAATAAATGACGTACCGATATAGAGAATCAACACGAGTCAATGTCATGTACAACTTCAGAGCATCCACACCCAATAAAGGATAATCAACTTGAATGGGTAAAATTCAGGCTAATGGAATGGGTTCACTTCTTCCTGCTAGAATGGGTGAACTCCTAACTAATGCAATGGGTGAACTTGTTGCTGTTGTTGGAAGGAAATCACTACTCCCACAATGATATCCATCAAAGTTAACACTTTCTACTTTGAATGGAGTATATTGTCGTTTAACCTTTCCCTTTTTAACACCCTTCTGTTTACGGCCAGCAGAATCCTTACTCATGTCAACATCTTCATGAAGTTTATGTCCGCTCACTTTTGTCCCATCAATAAAAGAAGTAGGCTTTTGTCCGCTTTCTTCAAAAAGATCACCCTTATCATGTCCATTTACCAAGTGAGAATACCTCATCCTGCAACATCTTCAGCTGTTTCTTCATGGCAATTATTTCCATTTCATTCATTTCCACTTTCTTCATGCAAGCCTCCTCAAAATTGGATTCACCACAATCGACATCATCTTCATTGATTGCTTCACCATCAATATTTAGTGCAGCCCAAACCATTGGATTGGATCTACATTGAGCTGTTAATGCCCAATCCCAAATATTCTACAAAACATGTTTAAACATTTAGTTACAACAAAACATATGATGTCAAAATAATGAATGTAACTAAATGAATAATTTTAAATGACAAAATTCATTACCTTCGGTTTCATCAAAAGCCTCTCGATGCTAGTGGTCCGTAACTTCAAACTTGGCCATCGCAAAATTCTTGGGAATACAATTTCCCTATTAGGCCCGCCTAATCCGAGTCGCTCGAAAGCCCAAATCTACAACATAAGACATAAATTAATCAAATCATAACAAAACAATTACTAAACATCATAAATGAACAATACAAAAAAACAAACATGTTACCTGTAACACCACAACGCATCCAGGTAAGGTTATCTTATGTTGATTTTTTTTGTTACAATCCACCAAGTGAGCACGACTCAATCCATTCACCAAAAATTTATGAACTGCCCCAGCCCAATTATAGTTCACCAAACTATCAAGATTCTCTAATACCCTAAATGGCATATTACACACTGATTTTGAATTTCTAGGAAAGTAGAAGACAACAAAACACAATAATATATATAATCGGCAAACACTATCAACATCATCCTCCTCAGTGCCTATTGTATAACTAATTACTTTAACAATATCCTTAATTGTTATACATTCACCACTAAATAATGAAGCAACACAACCACAAGCATAACCATCAAATTGAACCTCCTCCCCAAGTACACTCAACCCCAAACTAATACATACATCAACAACACCAAAGGGCACAAGATGCTGCCACAGACGAAAAGATTCTTCACAAGAATCCCATCGACGAACCAGCTGCTGGATTAAAGGAGTACAAATATCTAAACATCTCTCCAATTCCAAACACCATTTGAAAGGTGTGCCTCCAATCCTTGGACGGTGTGCATCCGTCAACAGATTATTCATTCGAACAATATATTTTGTGTCAACAAAATTAATTAATCGTACCTTTCAATGAAAATAAAATACACATTGCATTATTAACTATTCATATAATAATTTCAAATTTAGCATGAAAAACATCATTTCAAAACACTTACTCGTTCTTGTTCTAAAACTTTATCTTTTCTACTCTTTCCAGCCATGATTCATCAACAACCTATACAAATTTAATAATAATACAATAAGGAATCACAACAAACGAAATTCAACAAAAAATACACTTCACAAATCAAGGAATCATAAATTACTTCACAAATACAACAACCTGTTATGACGAGAATCAAAAATAAACTTCAGATGTCCAATTGGAGAAATTACTTCATATGGCTAATTACTTCATATGACGGGAATCAAGAATCCAACAAAGGCATCATCAACAAATTGTCATATTACAAAAGAATATAACACCAAATCAATTAATTTAAATTTTAAACTTCGGAACAAATACTTGGACAACCTCACAGACGAAATCAACAGAGTTCATTATAGGGTATTTCCACTTCAGAACACCTTCATATGTGCGAGGGACATATGGATCATCCCAACCCTGACAAAACCATCACTATTAACAATGGACAAGTAGATAAACCAAAAGAACCCTATACGCACATTTGTGATGATATGTTCTCATCCACTTAGTATTCGTTAAAAATTTGGTGTTCGATTATTTTTGGGGTTTCACTGCAGTTATCAATTCTAATGGCAAAATGGCACAACATGCTAAACTGATCAACCAAAAATCAATAATGTACCAGCAGCCAAGTAAAAAAAAAAAAGCCACATTAAATCTTCGAAAAGGG
>Ga0209589_1009396_pt1 | contig 14789 bp, 17 predicted proteins | sample CowpeawhiteBW_FD_187525 | JGI IMG/M metagenome (GOLD analysis project Ga0209589, IMG submission 187525) | Root nodule microbial communities of legume samples collected from California USA - Cow pea white BW (SPAdes) (version 2) | ecosystem: Host-associated > Plants > Roots > Nodule | place: USA... | reverse complement strand
AATATTTTATGATATAATTAAATAAGATAATTATTTAAAAATATCAAATAAAATATCTAAAGATATATTTTTCCCAAATTATCTTCTATCATAAAGATAAAGAAAACCGCAAGGTCCAATTTTTTTGTTCCTCTCTTCTTGGTTTAGCCAAACTTATTCACTTTTTCAAGCTTTTATTGCCGTCTTCATGCAATGCTTGGCTTGAATTTTTGTGCTTTTGATAATTTCTTATTCTTGGATTTATCTTTAAGGTGTCATGAAGCTTTAATCAATTTATTTCCACACCTCCATGAGCTCAACATAGCTGCAGCTACACTAACACACCTCAAAATATCCAAAGAACATTTATGCAACTAAAAAGCTATTTTTAACATGTTTTTGTATCTCATGTTCAATAAACCCAATTATAGAAAATTCCAATTAAATCAATCTTCAAGCACAAAAATTCAATTAAATACCCAAAATTAAACATTAAATGAGGGCAAAAATACGCACTCATCATAACCACACACTTATCCTTTTGCACTCCTGGGCAAAATTGAGCAATTTCAAAACTTTATTCTGAGGTATTTTGTTTCACATCAACACTAGATCAAAGGAATGAACCTTACTTGAGACAAATCAATCTTCTAGAGATTAAATTATCATGTATATACAAACAGAAAGATTCTATTTTTCACACATGAGTTAATCTTTTGAATTCACAAGACAATCAATTATGAAAGAAAGTACTCAAGTTAAATGTGTATTTTCTCACCAAAATTCTCTCAAGTGTTTTGGCTTGTGTTTTCACTCAAAATACTCATGCAAGTAAACACTCCTAATACTTAACAAGATTCTAATATTCAAAAACTTTCAGAAAATATGCAATCAAAAATCATGAGGACTTTTCACAGGTTATAACGGGGCCAAGGTTGGAAAAATTTTAGGATTTTTGGGTTTTTGAAATAATAATGTAGGAAGAATAATGGAGCATAACTTCAAAAACAACTCCTTTTCATTTATTGCTTGTTGCTCTCTCTTTTTTCAATCTTTAAGCACAAAAATTCAATTAAATACCTAGAATTAAACATTAAATGAGTGCAAAAATACGCACTCATCAACTACTTCTGTGTTTTGATTTTTTTTACGCCCTCTGTTTTGGTTCTATCGGTCTCTGTTCCTAATTTATGCTTTCCAAAATTGGACACGATAGAGGTTTTAACTTGTTGACTATGGTTTGTATGAAGAATGATTGAATGAAGATTGTTTTTCATAGAAGTTGTGTAAATGGATGCAAAAGGTAATTCATGATGGATTAACGTGTTAGTGAGAAGATCCTCAAGAATAATGGATTGGTGGTGCGAGGGTTCTCCTTCTTTTCAAGAATGAATCAGTGATCCCCAAATGATGTCACGAGTGCATTAGAGGATGTCGTGAGCAACAGTGGGAGAAAGTTGAAACCATGAGAAACCGTTACTCCAATTTTTAAAACTGTTTTTTATTTTATTTTATTATTTTTAATTTTTAATTTTTTATTTCTGATTTTTTATTTTAATTAAAAAAAACAAAAAACAATTAATAATTAATAATAATTTTTTTTAATCCATTTTATTATTATTAATTTTTGTAAGATAATTTATTTTTATTTTTTTAATTAACACTTATTTTTGGTTATTTTAGAAATAATTTTTTACTTACCCGAACGAAATTGGGTGTTGACAGTTGTCATATATCAAAATAGGAAAGAAAAGTGAGAATAGTGTAAGCATATACATTGTCATATCTCTCTTATAGAGAGAGTGATATTGGGTTGATTGTACCATTGTAAATTCTTCATTGTGTGAATTGAACCCTGTGAGCATTATTGTGACTCTTTTGTGTGAGAGATTATCTTTGTTGTAATTGAAAGTTCTTGATCTTAGGGGGAGGTTGAGATATGATACCTAGAGAGGTTAAACTTGTAACCTGGAGAAGGTTATACTCGTGATAACTAAAAAGGTTAAACTCGTTGTAACCTAGAAAGGTTAATACTCGTACTAGTCAAAGGTGTTGATTAGTGAACTTCTTAAACATGTTGTTTAAGAGGATAAACATAACCTCAAATGAAGGTGAACCAGTATAAATTCTCATGTGCAATCTTCTTTGTCTTACTCTTAAGTTTAATTTGATTATATTATGCCTGCACGAAACAATTTGAAAATATCTACGAGCTTTATTCGTCTCCCCTCTTCTAGAGCCACTTTTCACTAACAATCCCCACTGAACATCAAGATAACAAGGTTATCTAGACCTAAAGATTCACTTTATAGAGACTCTAAGAGGGAGAAGAGAAGATGGATTCAATATAACAAAGAAAAGAACAAAATGACAAGAAAATAAACATAAAGTAGCATAAACAATGAACATAAGAACATAAATGACTTGAAAAAAAGATCGAAGATGGAAAAGAGAATGGGATGGAATAATGGAGGAAGGAAGCACACCACTTTAAGGGATGGTGTCGCAATCGGAATCGCAACGGGAAGGCGAAACAAAAAAGAAAATGTGTTTTTAAAAGAGATTTGGAGTCGTCACCATAGTTATTTTTGGAAAACTATGGAAATCCATGAAAATAAGACAAGTTTGCGGATAAACCAAATTTTTGTGTTCAGGAGTCGGTAACGCGTAGGGAAGGTGCTAGCACCCTACGCGCCCGCTCGAGGGTGGTACCTTTAATTAAAAATGTAAAGTCGATGTGGTTTTCAAAATGTTAATTTTCCAAAAAAAAAAAAAATAAGACAAAAATGCTAAAAAGAAACAAAAATATACTTTTTTAATTTTTTGGCCCGACAAGGATTGACCTTAGTCCTACACATTCTCATTTTGAAGTGAGAAATCAGGGTTACGTAGTTCTTGAAAAGATATTTAAAAAAACTATTTGAAAAATAATTTGATTTTTTGGAGGTGAACTTGACAAGGACTGACCTTGCTCCTACGTATCTCACAATGGAGAATCAAGGATATCGTAGTTCTTAAAAAGATATCTTTGTTTAAAAACGTTGATGTTTTTATAGTTTGAAATTTTATATAATTTTTTTGGTATTTTGAATTACTTGAAAACATGTGTCACACGACGCGAATGGTCAGACAGACACTAAAAGAGAAACTAAACTATTTTGGTATATTTGAAAATGAGTGTCTTACGGTGCGGGCGATCAGACAGACACAATAAAGCAAAAGAGAACATTTTTCATTTTTTAGATTTTTTCTATTTTTTTTGTAATTTTTATAATTTAAAACATTTTGTTTTCTCTTTTTTTTGGAGAAAAACAAATTAATAACAAAAAAAAAGAGGATAAAAGTAAAAAAAAAAACAATAGTAGGGTGCATGAGTAATGTGTGTGAGGTGCATGAAGTAAACATAAAACACAGGCCCAAAACAAGATAAACATAAACAAGGGTGCAAGGTTATCAATTATGGTGGTGCACGAAGTAAAACATGAAAAAAGTGTGGTAGGGGTGCGAGGTCAGTAAACCTCAGGGGTTACTCACAGAAAAATTAAAACAGGGGTGCGAGATAAAAAAAGGGGGTGTGTAGAGACAAAAAAGGGGGTATGCAAGGATTAAAGACGAGGGTGCGCGAAGTAAAACATGAAACAAGTATGGCAAGGGTGCGAGGTTAGTAAACATCAGGGGGTACTCACAGTAAAATTAAAACAGGGGTGTGAGATAAAAAAAAGGGTGCACAAAGACAAAAAAGGCGTGTGCTAGGATTAAAGACGGGGTGCGTGAAGTAAAACATGAAAAAGGTATGGCAGGGGTGCGAGGTTAGTAAACATCAGGGGTACTCACAGTAAAATTAAAACAGGGGTGCGAGATAAAAAAACAATGGGTGTGCAGAAACAAAAAAAGGGGTGTGTAGGGATTAAAGACAAGAGTGTTTGAAGTAAAGATGGGTCTGGCTTCCAGCCTAAACCCAACCTCTTATTATTATTATTATTATTATTATTAAGAGATCAGAAACCCTAAAGGGTTTATTTCTGTTTCTCTTTCTTCCGTAGTCATCGCACCACCATGCTACTACGCCACCACGCCACGCCATCATGCCACCACGCTGCCGTCGAAGGTCCCGCCGGCGAGACATGCAGCCGTCGACGCCAGCCACCACCGGAGTCGTCACTGGCGAGAAACCAACTCCCCAAATCCTCGTGCTTCGTTTCTTTCCCGCGTGCGAGACAATCACTCTCGTTGCTGCCCAACAATGTCTCCATAAGCTTCCTCCCGCCGCTTCAAGGCCGTCGTCGGCCCTGCCATCGCCGTCGAGGGAATCGTCGGCGCCGCCGGTGCGAACAAGGGGCTCGTCCTTCCTAACTCGCGAGCTCTCTAAAACCGAACAGAGCCCCCCTAGCGACGCTGTTGGTGATCGAGATTGGAGTTGCTGCCATGACCACGCCGTTGGGTCTGCAACCACACTTCTCCGTTTGAAACCCAACTCGCTGCCGATGATGTCATCGGAGATTGCTTGTGCTCACCCTTTCGGACCTTTGGATTACTTATTTTTTGGGTCTCTATTTTTGGGTCTCTATTGTTGGGTCTTATTTCTTTGGTTTTTTACGCAGGTGAGCAATGAAGACAAGACGAGAAATGGGGGCGTTTATGATGGTTTCGTGCGTGTTGGATGAAGATGACGAGATTGATTCAAATGGGTTTGAGAATGAAAAATGGTGACGAAGGAATTTGCGAGAGCATAGAAGAGAGTAAACATATAACAACAATGCTAAAATCAAATAAATTGAATGCGTACGTTTACAAGCATCATCCTTAGACAAAGCCAACAAAAGTTAAGCAGATAAGATCGTTACCTTGTTGTAAAATCTCTTTCACTATATCCTCCTATTGGGTGCAATTTTTCGTCAAGGGTTTGTTCTCTGTTCCTATTTTTTTTTGTGTCCCCTCAATCTTAGTTTTTTCTCTTAGTTATGTAGTTCCCTTTTTTTTTTCTGTTCACTTTTCTCTGCACCTTCCAATCTCGAGATGTGGGTTAAGGCTGAGAGCAGATGTTGCTTCCGGCTCCTTCAGCTATCCTGACCATGGCCAGCTAGCTATTACAAGTCATTCCCAATGCAAAAGCCATGATAGCATAGCAGGCATGAGTCTGATAACAAAGAGACCTTACGTTACCTCTAGCTTTCTCTCTTTTTCTTTTTTTTCTTTTTGCTGTTTTTTGCTTTTCTTTTGTTGTTTTTTTTTTCTTTTTTTTATTAAACTAGAATGAGAGACATAAAACAAAATGGAACTAGAATAATAGAAATAAAAATAATGTAATAATAAAATAATAGTAATAATAAAAATAAAAAGCACAAATAAATAAATAAAAAAAACAAACTTAAATTAAATTAAAAATAATAATAATAAATTAAATAAGCATAGATATTTATTTTTTCTCAAACTAAAACATATTTTTTACCTTTCTTTTATTTTATTAATTATTTATTTATTCTTCTCAATTGAACTTTAATTAATTTTTTTTGTTTATTATTTTTCTTATTGTTACCCAGACAAAATTGGGTATTGACAACTGCCCCTCTTTACTTAGATTTTACTTAATAATATGAAATTTTAACTTTCTTAAGTTATCAAAGTAAAAGATGAGTAAAGATAAAACACTAATTTCGTTTGAGTTTTAAAGGAAATAAACCAAGCATATACAATGACCAATTCAAAGAAAAGAGTCATGATCCAAAGAAGAAAACAGACTCAACCATTCCAAAGGAGAGGGTCCTACAGTAACAGAGAAATCAATGACCATTCCATTGGAGAGGGCCTCGATGTGAAGAAAGAAATAAATGACCATTCCATTGGAGAGGGTTCAATGACCATTCCATTGGAGAGGGTCTTGCTGTAACAAAGAAATCAATGAACATTCCATTGTAGAGTGCCTTGATGTGAAGAAAGAAATAAATGACCATTACATTGGAGAGGGTCTTGTTGTAACAAAGAAATCAATGACCATTCCATTGGAGAGGGCCTTGATGTGAAGACAGAAATAAATGACCATTCTATTGGAGAGGGTTTTACTGTAACAAAGAAATGAATGATCATTCCATTGGAGAGGGTCTTGCTGTAACAAAGAAATCAATGAACATTCCATTGGAGAGGGCCTTGATGTGAAGAAAGAAATCAATGACCATTCCATTTTAGAGGGTCTTGATGTGGCAAAAATATCAATAACAATTCCATTGGAGAGGGCTTTCATGCGAAGAAAGAAATAAATGACCATTCCATTGGAGAGGGCCTTGATGTGTAGAAGGAAATAAAGGACCATTCCATTGAAGATGGTCTTGTTGTAACAAAGAAATCATAGACCATTCCATTGGAGAGGGCCTTGATGTGAAGACAGAAATAAATGACCATTCCATTGGAGAGAGTTTTACTGTAACAAAGAAATGAATGACCATTCCATTGGTGAGGGTCTTGCTGTAACAAAGAAATCAATGAACATTCCATTGGAGGGGGCCTTGATGTGAAGAAAGAAATCAATGACCATTCCAATTGAGAGGTCCTTGATGTGAAGAAGGAAATAAATGACCATTCCATTGGAGAGGGTCTTGTTGTAACAAAGAAATCAATGACCATTCCATTGGAGAGGGCCTTGATGTGAAGACAAAAATAAATGACCATTCCATTAGAGAGGACTTTACTGTAACAAAGAAATGAATGACCATTCCATTGGAGAGGGTCTGGTTGTAACAAAGAAATCAATGACCATTCCATTGGAGAGGGCCTTGATGTAAAGAAAGAAACAAATGACCATTCCATTGGAGAGGATCTTGCTGTAACAAAGAAATCAATAACAATTCCATTGGAGAGGGTTTTGATGTGAAGAAAGAAATAAATGACCATTCCATTGGAGAGGGTCTTGCTGTAACAAAGCAATCAATGACCATTCCATTGGAGAGAGTCTTGTTGTAACAAAGAAATCAATGACCATTCCATTAGAGAGGGTCTTATTGTAACAAAGAAATCAATGACCATTCCATTGGAGAGGGCCTTCATGTGAAGAAAGAAATAAATGACCATTCCATTGGAGAGGGTCTTACTATAACAAAGATATCAATGACCATTCCATTAGAGAGGGCCTTGATGTGAAAAAAGAAATAAATGACCATTCCATTGGAGAGGGTCTTGCTGTAATAAAGAAATCAATGAACATTCCGTTGGAGAGGGCCTTGATGTGAAGAAAGAAATAAATTACCATTCAATTGGAGAGGGTCTTGCTGTAACAAAGAAATCAATGACCATTCCATTGGAGAGGGTCTTGATGTGAAGAAGGAAATAAATGACCATTCCATTGGAGAGGGTCTTGTTGTAACAAAGAAATCAATGACCATTTCATTGGAGAGGGCCTTGATGTGAAGACCGAAATAAATGACCATTCCATTGGAGAGGGTTTTATTCTAACAAAGAATTGAATGACCATTCCATTGGAGAGGGTCTTGTTGTAACAAAGAAATCAATGAACATTCCATTGGAGAGGGCCTTGATGTGAAGAAAGAAATCAATGACCATTCCATTTTAGAGGGTCTTGATGTGGCAAAAAAATGAATAACAATTCCATTGGAGAGGGCTTTGATGTGAAGAAAGAAATAAATGACCATTCCATTGGAGAGGGCCTTGATGTGAAGAAGGAAATAAATGACCATTCCATTGGAGAGGGTCTTGCTGTAACAAAGAAATCAATGACCATTCCATTAGAGAGGGCCTTGATGTGAAGAAAGAAATAAATGACCATTCCATTGGAGAGGGCCTTGATGTGAAGAAAGAAATAAATGACCATTCCATTTTAGAGGGTCTTGATGTGGCAAAAAAATCAATGACCATTCCATTGGAAAGGGTCTTGATGTAAAAAAAGAATTAATGACCATTTCATTGGAGAAGGTCTATATCTGAAAGAAGAACCCGAAGTGCGATTTTGATGTGTTAGTAAACATTGCTTAAATGCTTAGCATTGGTGATATTCAATCTTTAGGCAAATGATGTAATGTGGTGAGGATGCATAAATGCATGGATGCATGGATAAAATTTATAGAAAGCTTTTGTTTTTTTTCCTTTTTATTTATTAATTTTTTCCACGACACCCTCCAAAAGTGAGTCCGCTCTTAGTGAATGTACCTATGATGCCACGTTGGTATGCATATACTTTTATTCCTTTCTTTTTTGTTTATTATTCTCTTTACGAATTCAGCGTGACATCTATTGCTTTAAATTTATGGAGAAAACCAAATGATGTTTATTGAATGAAAAACAGAGCAGAATACAACAAAATTTGGAGACAATGTCAATATCCCCTAGTAGCACCTTCTATCAAGGAATCATCCTGCGTAAAATATTTTGACCGCATCAGAATTGATTGGTAATGGTAACTCCTCTCCATCCATCCTTGTGAGAATTAGCGCCCCACCAGAAAATGCTTTCTTCACCACATACGGGCCTCCATAATTTGGAGTCCACTTGCCCCTATGATACTTTTGTATAGGTAAGATCTTTTTCAAGACTAGCTTGCCTTCATGGAACTCTCTAGGGCGCACTCTCTTGTCGAATGCTTTTTTCATCCTTCTTTGGTATAACTGTCCATGACACACCGTTGCTAGCCTTTTTTCCTCAATGAGATTAAGCTGGTCAAATCGGGCCTGAACCCATTTTGCCTCTTCCAATTGGATCTCCATTAACACTCGTAGGGATGAGATTTCTACTTCGAAGGGTAGGACTGCCTCCATTCCGTACACCAGAGAATAAGGTGTTGCCCCAGTTGATGTTCGTTCCGAGGTGCGATACCCATGCAAAGAAAAGGGAAGCATCTCGTGCCAGTTTTTATACGTGACCACCATTTTCTGTACAATTTTCTTGATATTCTTATTAGCAGTCTCGACTGCCCCATTAATCTTCGGAAGATTGGGAGAAGAATTATGATGTTGAATTTTAAATCCTTCACACAATTCAACCATCATTTGATTGTTCAAATTGGTGGCATTATCAGTGATTATCTTGCTAGGCAATCCGTACCTACAAATCCACTCTCTTTTTATGAATTTAGTCACAACTTTCCTAGTCATACTGGCGTATGAAGCAGCTTCCACCCATTTAGTGAAATAATCAATTGTAACTCGTATGAAGCAATGTCCGTTTGAGGCTTTTGGCTCTATGGCTCCGATGAAATCTATCCCCCACATTGAAAACGGCCATGGGGTAGACATTACGTTTAAAGTAATAGGCGCCATATTGATATTATCTGCATACTTCTAACATTTCTCGCACTTTCTCACGTGTGTGCAACAATCATTCTCCATAGTCCACCAAAAGTAACCAACTCTCAAGATCTTTTTAGCCATCGAGTGTCCATTCTTGTGTGTACCGAAAGTACCTTCATGAACTTCCTCCAATATTGACTCGGCCTCCTTTGCATCCATGCATCGAAGGAGAACCATATCATGATTTCTCTTGTACAACACATCCCCGCTTAGGATAAAATTTGCAGTCAACCTTCGTAGTGTCCTTTTATCATTCTCATATGCTTCTTAGGGGTATTCTCTGGTTTTTAGATAGTGTTTAATATCAAAATACCACGACTTACCATCTAACTCTTCCTCGATGAGATGACAATATGCTGACTCTTCGTGGCTCTTCATTTGGATCATCGGCAATACCCCATCCTGATTAATCTTGAACATCGATGATAAGGTGGCTAAGGCATCTGCCAATTGGTTATCCTCTCGCAGAATGTGGTGGAATCCAATGAAATCAAAATACTCCACCAATTCCATGATATAAGCTCTGTAGGGAATCAACTTCTGATCCCTAGTCTCCCATTCTCCCCTTATTTGATGGATAACCAACACTAAATCTCCATACACATTCAAAATTTTTGCCTTTGACTCAATTGCGGCTTTGATGCCCATAGCGCATGCTTTATATTTAGTGATATTGTTCATGCAATTAAAACACAACTTTGCCGTCATCGAAATGTATTGATTTTCTGGAGATATTAGTATTGCCCCTATACCATGTCCCATGACGTTAGAAGCTCAATCGAATAATAATGTCCATGTCTTTATGTTCTGATCTTCTTGATCATCTTTAAACAAGGCCATGATGTCCTCATCGAGAAATTCGGGTTGCATCAACTGGTAATCGTTAACAGGTTGTTGGGCCAGATATTCAGCCAAAGCACTACCCTTGATGGATTTCTGAGTGACATACACAATGTCGTATTCTGATAACAACATCTACCACCGGGCTATCCTTCCGATGAGAGCAGGTTTTTCAAAAATATACTTGATATGGTCAGTCTTGGATATCAACCAGATAGAATGACTCAACATGTATTGTCTTAGACGATGAGCAGCCCATGCCAATGCGCAACATGTTCGCTCTAAAAACGAATACCGTTGTTCACATTCTGTGAACTTCTTACTCAGGTAGTATATGGCATGCTCTCTTTTTCAGGTTTCATCATGTTGACCCAACACACAACCCATTGACTCGTCGAATACAGTCAAATACAAAATGAGCGGCTTCCCCGGTTTAGGTGGGCGTAACATTGGAGGATCTTGTAGATATTCTTTGATTTTGTCAAAAGCAGTCTGACAGTCTTCATTCCACTCAACGACCTGATTTTTACGCAATAGCTTGAATATTGGTTCACATGTGGCGGTTAATTGGGAGATGAACTTAGCAATGTAGTTCAGACTGCCTAAGAAACCCCACACCTCCTTTTCCGTACTGGGAGCAGGCATTTCGATTATCGCACGCATCTTGTCGAGATCGACTTCTATCCCCTTTTGACTGACAACAAAACCCAACAACTTTCCAGATTTCACACTGAATGTGCATTTAGTCGGGTTTAGTTTAAGTTTAAACTTCCTTAATCTCTCAAACAATTTCCTTAGGTTGAGGATTTGTTCTTCTTCTGACTCAGACTTGGCGATCATGTCATCTACATAAACCTCGATTTCTTTGTGCGTCATATCATGAAAAAGTGCTACCATGGCCCTTTAATAGGTTGCCTCAACATTTTTAAGCCCGAAAGACATCACCTTATAGCAAAATGTTCCCCACAACGTGATAAATGTGGTCTTTTCCACATCTTCAGGTGCGATCTTAATCTGATTATATCCCGAGAAGCCATCCATAAACAAAAATAGTGAGAACCTGGCTGTATTATCCACTAATGTGTCGATGTGCGGTAACGGGAAGTTGCCTTTTGGAGTCGCATGGTTCAAATCTCGATAGTCAACGCACATCCGAACTTTACCATCCTTTTCGGGCACTGGTACAATATTTGCCACCCACTGAGGGTCTTTTGCCACAGCTAAAAATCCAGCGTCAAATTGCTTTTGCACTTCCTCTTTGATCTTTAATGTCATTTCTGGTTTCATCCTTCTTAGCTTTTGTCTGACTAGAGGACATTCCGACTTGAGTGGAAGCTTATGTTGCACTATATCAGTATCTAAACCAAGTATATCATTGTACGACCAAGTGAACACATCCCTAAACTCCTTTAGCAAGGCACACAATTCTTCTTTCACTTCTTTCTTCATACTAGTGCCAATTTTCACTTCTTTCTTCTCATCCCCCTCACTTAGGTTAAGCACTTCCACATCTTCTTGGTGGAGTTTTATTTCCCTAGATTCTTGCTCCACTAATCTCATTAGTTCGGGGGAGGGTTCCAAATCACCTTCATAATCATCTTCCATATTATCGACAAGGTGCTCGAAATTAGGGATACCGACATTGTTATTTTCAAAACATTCATTATCATATCTGCATTATTTGTGTTTATAAGAAAATGATAAATAAACAAACAACAGTGACACTTTCCTCCTTCTTAACAAAGATGAAGAACCATGTACCTCAATTTCTCTTTAGTCATGTCCCATACATCCTTCTTTTACTTACATCATTTCATTCCTTTTGATATCCTCACTTTAGCATCCTTTTTAAGTGTGTCAATTTTTGATACCTTCAACACTGGAATGCAATCATTTGTATATTAAAGAACATTAAAGGATTTCCTGAAAAATGTTTGTTTCGTGGTCACAATAACCACACGAAAGTTGTCTACAACTCAGATGTTGATTGGAGAAGATCTCCTTTTGATAGAAGATCTACTTTCAAATATTGTATCTTCATTGGTGATAATATTATCTCTTGGAAGAGTAAGAAATAAAATGTTGTAGCTAGATCTAGTACAGAAGCAGAATATAGAGTTATGATCTCAACCCGTTATGAATTATTTAGCTTAAATAATTACTTAAAGAATTGTAATTTGAAGATGTCACTCAAATCAAACTTATATGTGACAATCAGACTACTTTTCATATTAACTCATATCCCATATTTTATGAAAAGATCAAACACATTAAAATTGATTGTCATTTTATTTGAAATATATATATATATATATATATATATATATATATATATATATATATATATATATATATATATATATATATTTGAAGGCACCAAGATCGAGGTTGTTAACCCAAATGATTAATTAGTAGATATTTTTACTAAGTCTATGAGAATCTAGAATTGATTATATTTGTAACATACATACGTTATATGAACCAACTTAAGGAGGGGTATTAGATATTATTAGGTGTTATTAAATATTATAGATAATGTTAGATATTATTAAATATTATGAGATTAATATCTCATTGCTAAACAGCCATATTGATTAGGACTTGTACCAATGTGCATTATTTGGTGATTTTGATGACCACCAAAAATCTAAAATCTCTAGCATTGGATTCAACGAAAACGATCACAACCAAAAACCCTAACCCTCACACTACCCACTTACCAAAAGAAAGAAAAACCAAACTCACTTAAAGACTATGATAGTCTAATGCCCTACTATGCACAATTTGTTCACCCTCTTTAATTTGGTTTGCTAAAAATCTTAAAACCTCTACAACACTAAAATGGGAAAATAAATATTCCCTCCCTCGATCAAGGTCAGATACCCTTTAAGGCATCACAAAGCCTACCATATCCTATGTTACATAACATCCAACACTGGGTATTAAACAAACACCTGACCAAAGGCACGCTTATTCAACTAAATAAACACAAACAAATTTAGATTAAATAGATCTCACAATGATGTGATTGTAAGTCACTACCTTACTTCTATCCTATTAGATTAAACTCAATCATTCATTTTAATCAACCCAATTACAATGGAATTGGCTAAATTTGAAGAAAAGAATTAGAGTGAAATTGGTGGTTTTCAAAAGGGTAGCATAGATTGTATGAAACATATTAACAAGTAGGAAATAATATTTATTTGATGAAGGGTAGGTAGAGAACAAGACACGAAAAATAGAGAATAAGGCTCAAAGATGACCTAGACTATGTTTCACCAAAACCCTAAACGAGGAGAACGACTTTTAGCAACGACGAGCAAGCCACCACAACACGAGAGCGAGAGAATGGGAGGAAGGGAAATGCTACCAGAACACGAGAAAATGCCACAACAACATGAGAATGAGGAACGACCAACGAGGAACAGAGGCTTCAATGAAAATGAGCAATGACGAAGGTGCATAGTCAACAATGAAAGAGAAGAACCAATTAGAGGAAGGTGCAATGCAGAAGAGAACCAAAGAACGGAAGGTGCAGTGCTGAGGACAACCAAAAAGAGGGTATGAAAAGATTAAACATATTATGCCGACTATAGGGACAAACCGACATAGAAAGTCTTCTCCTATATTACAAAAGTGTCACTACATCACTTTAGATGTCGGTTTTACTTGAATACAAAGTCTTATACTTTATTACAAATTTGTCACCGCCCACACTTTCTATACCGGTTCTAGGTTTAACCAACATAGAAAGTCTTTTACTTTATTTCAAATTTGCCACCATGCCCACTTTCTATACTAGTTCTAGTGTAATCAGCATATAAAGTCTTATGATATTTACAATAATGTCACCATGTCACTTATTATGGCATATGAATTATAACCAACATAAAAAATTATAACAATAAATGATTTTTGCATTAGTGATTGTTAGATATTATAAGATATAGATATATATCATGTTGTTTTATTAGTCATGAAATAAACTTACCCCGTCTCTATATGATTTGGATATCATAAATACGTTATCCTATATTTTATACAAAGGAATTAATTCTATAATTAGTTTTTAACCTTTAAACGATTTTCATCCAATTTATTTTTATTTTTGTCTTTGCTAACGAGAGTCCACCCTTTATTTGTTATTATTGAAAAGGAGAAAAACAAAAATGATGAAAAGAAAAGATTATAAAGAATTGGAGTTTTTTGTTTGTTTGGTAAGACATAAAACAAAAGTAATAAGAACTTTGTGATTCTTTCCTTCCCTTTCGAGAAAAGAAAAGAGAAAAAAGTTTATAAAAAACAAATAAAAATATCTTTATTTGTCCTTCATCTAAACTTTCTCTATGCAAAATAGCTGTCATTTTATATGATTTGTTTTCTTCTTATTTATCACTTCTAACTCAATCAAAATAACTTACATAATTATTTCACTTTCTTTTCTCTTTATTCTCATCTTCTTTCCTTCCCTTTCACCTTTTTTCATCCCTTAACATAGTGTAAATTATCTTTAATAAATTAAAGAAGTAATAAAAAATAAAAACAATGCAACACATGGTGGGAAAAATCCGAAAGAAAAATAAAACACACCAAAAGAGTAAAATCGAGAGAAAGAGAAGACCTCAAGGACAAAAAAAAAAAAAAAAACAAAAAAAAAAGAACAAATATAAACTGCAT
>Ga0209589_1009391_pt1 | contig 14793 bp, 11 predicted proteins | sample CowpeawhiteBW_FD_187525 | JGI IMG/M metagenome (GOLD analysis project Ga0209589, IMG submission 187525) | Root nodule microbial communities of legume samples collected from California USA - Cow pea white BW (SPAdes) (version 2) | ecosystem: Host-associated > Plants > Roots > Nodule | place: USA... | reverse complement strand
ATATATATATATATATATATATATATATATATATATATATATATATATTTGCCATATATTATTTTTCGCGATTTTTGTTATACTTGTCTTAGTTCTTAGTTATAAATTGTTAAAATATCTTTAATTTATTATTAATATAAGAAATTTATATAAACTTTTTTTTTACTTTTTAATTTTGTAACTTAATTTTAAAATATACATTAGATATATTTTATTCCTTTTTCATAATTATTTAACTTTCACTTAATAATAATAATATGATATTTTGTATAATGATTTTTATAATTTACAAGAAAATTATTTAATTTTTATTGAAACAATTAAAAAATGATATCAATATATCCGTTTTTCAATAAAATAAAAATAAGACAAATATCACATACCATTAAGACAAATATCAATAAAATACCGTTTTTCATTAAGTATAAAAATAAGAATAAAAGTGAATTTTCACGTTTAAAAATAAAAGTAAGATATTGAAGCCTCGACTTGCTCCACCCATTAATATTATCATTTATACATTTACCCACCACATTCTGATTAATTAAACAAATCAATAACAAATGTATTCACTGCAGAATATTTATTTCATTTAAGTAATAATTAATGCATGTCTTTGTAAATATATATATATATATATATATATATATATATATATATATATATATATATATATATATATATATATAAACTTATATTTATAATGGAGTAAGAGGTAAAATTATTCCTAAAAGTTATATTAATATTGTAAAAGATTTAATCAATAATATAGTCATTTAATGATTTGATTCATTTGATTTTTTTATTATTTTTTGATTTAATTTTATCTTTCAATTTTTAAAAATGTTATGATTAATCCTTTAATTACTTAAAAAAGTTTATTTTTTTTTTTAAATTTCAATTTAATCTTTTTAAATTTTAATTTAATTTAGTATCTTATTTCCTAAATCAATCAAATTTTAATTTGATATATGAATTTTGAAATAATTTAATATATATATATATATATAAGTTATAACTAATTTTAAGTATTAATTTAATCTTAAATTAAAAGATTAAAATTGAATCATTTTAAAATATAAAAAATTAAATTAAATTAAAATTTTACATAAAAATAACTAAATTAAACAATCAGACTCCACCTCTCCCATTTCTTTGTCTTATGTATCTTTTCCTATCTCCCATTTATCTTTGTCTCTCCTTTTGTTTTTATATTTTCAAGACATGCCTTTGCATTCAAGTTAAACACACAGAACTAAAATCTCTGTTAACTACTCACATAATCAGAAAAAGTCAAATCAATTGTTTCATTTTTTCAATAAAAGTCCATTATTACATGTCTGCAAATGATAATGATCATAAAAAAAGGTTAACTATGTTTTACGTCGTCAAACTATTAAGCGTTTTTGGTTTTGGTTCCTCCTTTAAACTTTAATCTATTTTGGTCCCCCATCTTTTGAAACTCGTGGAATTGGTTCCCATTTTAGGACCCTGTTAGTTTTTTTTTTTAGCTGGCAGACGGAGTTCCATGTCACCCGTTATTTTAAGGGTCAATTAAACTACAGTGAAACGTGGCAAAACAAAAGTTAATTATTTTATTTTACTCAAAAGCTTCAAAGAGAGGATTTATCCCTAACATTATGATTCGAGGATTGGAATGGTGCTAAGGTGCTAAAGAGTGTGACTGAAGAGAAAGATTGGTTCGTGTTGGGGATACTGAGGCAACAACATTCGTCTGGAGTCAGTGATGAAGAGTGGTAGCAAAGGTTTCAATTTTACGCAGAGGAAGATTGGTTCGAAAATGTCACAGAGTTGTGCCTCGTCTTCGGAAATAACATCAAAAGTATATGGGTGTGGGGAAAGATTGTTGCTCCTAAAGGCAACTACTGTGAAGAACAAGGGCAAATTGTTTTAGAGATGTAGAAATTGGGTTGTAAGTATAACAAATTTCATCACTTTTGCTTGAGTTTGATCTACGGTAATGGTTTAATTTTTTCTTTTGCAGTCTAATTCACACTGTAACTATTTTGAGTGGGTTAATGAAGAGGAATCTGAATTCGAAGGTAAAGAATCTGAAATTGAAGCTAATAGCGGAAAAATAGTAGAAGAAGATGAAGTTTGCTTGGATAGGGAGAAAGTTATCCTAGAATTGACAAAGAAAAATGAGAAGTTGAAGAGGAAATTGCAAAAAAAGAGAAGATTACATAAATTCCTGCAATTTTTATTTCTTATGTCGTGGGCGTTTACAGTTGTATTTGTGGTTATGTTCTTGTTGAAGGTCAATTGTCATTAGGTTAGGTATGTAGTTGTGAGCTGCGACAGTGATGATTTTTATGTTTTACGGGTTGTTTTAGATAGGTAATGTATTTGTGGGAATTTGCTATTACTGAATGAATTGGTGTTCCATTTCACTTGGTTGAATTGGTGTTCCATTTCCCTTGTGCTATTATCAATCTGTTGGCCATGTTTTTAATTGTGCTTTTTTAAATCTGGCTTATGTGAAGATTGCTATAAATCTGGCTAAGACATAAATGAGTTAATTCTTTACTAATTTCAAAATTTTGACAGTTTGAACCAAACAAATAATTAAGATAAAGTAATTATATAAAGTAGACCTTGAAACCATATGAATTAAACAACTGATAAGTCATTACAAAAAGCATCATGTTTGCAATGTTTTAGTAGTGGTCCATGATCAAAATGTGGTCCCTGCATCAAAATTGGTGCCTACCCACCGCTATAGTGTTCCATTAGTGGGTGACAATAATGCATATATGTACACAAAAAAGACAACGTTTTCACTTAATCCAACAAACCAATTACAGAATTACAATTAATCAAATCACGTGGGCTGTCCAGTGGGTGCAATGCTACTTGCTTGGGACCCTATAACTTGTGGAGTTGTGTTTCTTCTTGTTGTTGCTCGTTGGTTGTTGGTGCCAACTAAGGATAAGGATCTCTCCCTCCTACCCGGCCTCTGCCTTCTTGATTCTGCAGAATTGCTACATCCAGCTTCAGTTGCTGCTGGTGCACGGGTGTTCTTGTGTGTGTTACTCCTTAAAATGGGTATTCAAATTATTTTGAATATTGTATACCAAAATAAAGACAGAAAACTGGATTAAATGTTACCTTTCTAGTTGTTCTGGTTGTGTTTCTCTTTCTGCAGGTCCTGATATTATGCCCAAACTGATTACATCTTGTACACTTCATGGCAATATTTTTCTTAGTTATCTTTGAATGACTAACATGTTCATCTGCTTCACTACTACGTAGTTTCTTGGGTCGTCCTGGTGGTGTTTTGTAGATAGGTGGTAGCAACTTTGGGAAATCACTTTCAGGTCCATAACAAGCCAGATATGAATTTTTCTTGTATTAGGGATGAACATAATCTTCAGGATTTTCTTGTTTGTAGTGAATTGCAGCCACTGCATGCCTACATGGAATGCCCACCAAATCCCAGAAATAACAACTACAGTTATGTTCAGTTAGGTCGACAACAAATTTTTCTATGGTGAACCCCTAAGTCACTTCAAACTTTCCCCCCTGCCCAGGCTGGAATCCAATTTGCACTTTTTTCAATTTCCTTAGCTAGTCTTTTTTTAGGTTTAGGCATCACATTTGTAGTATATAAATTGCATTTGTGTCTTAGGGATGCAAACCTACCCATGATGTATGATCTAATCCACTCTATCATAGTTATGATAGGTTTATCTCTAGCAATCAGAATTGAACTATTGAAGGACTCAGATAAATTATTTTTGTAGCCGACTTAAAACAAACTATGTCTAGAGGTGGTAAAAATTATTTTTGTAACCTTTATAGATGATTATTCTAGATACACTAAAGTGTACTTAATCAAGCATAAAGACGAAGCTTTCAACGTGTTTTCAAAATATAAGGCAGAAGTAGAAAATCAATTGAATAAGAAAATTAAAAGGATTAGATCAGATAGAGGTGGTGAATATGTTTTGTTTAATGAATATTGTGTTAGAAAAGGTATCATCCATGAAGTAACCCCACCATATTCACTTGAGTCTAATGGAGTAGCTGAGAGAAAGAATAGAACTATTAAGGAAATGATGAATGTCATGCTTATTAGTTCTAGTGCACCTGATAACCTTTGGGGAGAAGCCCTTCTTACTGCATGTTTTTTTACAAAATAGGATACCTCATAAGAAAACTAGTAAAACACCTTATGAGTTTTGGAGAGGTTATCAACCTAATCTGAAATATCTAAGAGTGTGGGGGTGCCTAGCTAAGGTAATGTTACTTGATCCTAAGAAAAGAAAAATAGGCTCTAAAACCTCTGATTGTATGTTTTTAGGCTATGCCGAACATAGTGCTACCTATAGGTTTCTTGTTCTTAAAAGTGATGTAATTGAACATAATACTATTATAGAGACAAAAAATGTTGAGTTCTTTGAACATATATTTCCTTTAAAGGTTAGTGAGACACCTGAACAGTCTATAGATAATAATAGTGATGCCATGTGTGAGGTTTTGGGAAGAAGTAAAAGACAAAGGAAAGAAACTTCTTTTGGAGATGACTTTTATACCTATCTGGTTGAAAATGATCCAATAAGCTTTCTAGAGGCTACTAAAGTTTCTGATGCAAAACAGTGGGATAAAGCCATTAGGACTGAAATTGAATCAATTCAGAAAAATAATACTTGGACCTTAGTAGATTTGCCTAAAGGAGCGAAACCCATTGGTTGTAAGTGGATATTTAAGAAAAAGTATCAGCTAGATGGATCCATAGATAAGTATAAAGCAAGGCTAGTAGCAAAAGGTTTTACTCAAAAAACCAACATAGATTACTTTGACACCTTTGTCCCTGTGACTAGGATTTTCTCAATTCGAGTTTTGTTAGCCTTAGCAGCTACCCATAAGCTAGTGATACAACAAATAGATGCTAAGACTGCTTTTCTAAATGGTGATTTAGAGGAGGAAATCTATATGACTCAATCTGAGGGGTGTCTTGTCCTGGTCAAGAAAATAAGGTATGCAAGCTTTTAAAATCTTTGTATAGGTTAAAATAAGCACCTAAATAATGGCATGAAAAACTCGATATTACACTTACTATGTGATGGTTTCTTACCTAATGATGCTGATAAATGTGTGTATTCTAAATTTAAAAATGGCGAATTGTATGTGGTTGACATGTTAATATTTGTCACATGCATTGATATTGTTTCTAGAACTAAATTGTTTCTAGGATCTAATATTGAAATGAAAGACATGGGTAAAACCAATGTGATTTTAGGTGTTAGAATCATAAGGAAGGGAGATAGTATTACTATCCCAAGAACAATACATTGAGAAACTTCTTAGGAAGTTTGGATATTATGAGTTCAAACCAGTTAGTACCCCTTATGATGCTAACTTTAAATTAATTAAAAATAGAAGAGAATTTGTTTCTCAACCTTAGTATGCTCAAATAATTGGGAGTTTACTGCACTTAATGAGCTTTTCAAGACCTGATATTGCTTATGCAGTAGGTAGACTGAGTAGGTACACTCAATGTCCTAATCAAGAACATTGGGATGCACTTGCAAGACTTATGAAATACTTACGAGGTTCATGGATTATGCCATTGAATATAGTGGATTTCCCGTTGTACTAGAAGGGTACAGTGATGCTAACTAGATCTCTGATTTAGATTAGACAAAATCCACTAGTGATTATGTATTCACACTTGGAGGTGGTGTGATTACATGGAGATCAGCTAGGCAAACAATTATTGTAAGATCAATAATGGAATCTGAGTTTGTTGCTCTTGAAATGGTTGGTAGTGAGGCTGAGTGGTTGAAAAACTTCTTGGCAAACATTCCTCTAGGAATGAAACCAACCCCATATGTTTCAATTCATTGTGATTGCCAATCAGCAATAACTATAGCTAAAAACAAGAACTACAATGGGAAGAACATACATATTCAATTGAAACATAATTTGGTTAAGCAGCTGCTAAAGAGTGGAATTATTTCCATTGATTATGTGAGGTCAGAATAAAATCTAGCAGATCCTCTGACTAAACCCTTGGGAAGAAACATGATATTAGAAACATCGAGGGGAATGGGACTTAAGCCACTTGCAAACAAACATGTGCTGGCAACCCAACCTTTATGATTGGAGATCCCATGAATAAGGTTCATATGGGTAAAAACAAGTCACTTGTTAGTTCTGATAGCATTAAATTTATTTTAAATCAATTATGTCCATTCCTATGGTGTGTATGAAAGTGCTAGAGACTGCAATATTGAGAGGTTAAACTTTGTAATTAAAATTCTATGTGATATGAGAATTTTAATTTAAGCAAATTTTTAGTGATTTTCATATCCCTTACGGGTGGTGTATGATTTGCAGCATGCACTTGATGAAATCACCTATATGAGTGTCAAGTGGGGCTGCTTGTATGAGATCTTGGCATGATCTCTAGAGAACTCATGAACACCGGGCACGTGCATGGCCTAGTAAGCGCAACACAATGATAACAGCAAAGAATTGTGGGGGTGTATTGTGATTGATGAACCGCTAACACACATCAAGTGTCCTTGGTTCATATAGCTTGCTATATCAACCACATTGTGTGTTAAGTTTTCCAATCTATGACTGGTTCATATAGCTTGTTATACCAGCTCTGATGCATTACATCCTATGTGAAACCCAAAATTTTCTCTTTTCTTCTTTCTATCTCTTATCTTTTGCAATATGTGGGAGATTGTTATATATAATATCAATATTGCAAAAGTCGTTTGTTGCACCAATGAGAACATGATTTTCGGATGTAAATATGGTGCATTGTTGCAACCATATATTTTAAACGTTGGATTAGTTATGGATATTTTCTCCTTCGCAGGCCATGGATTTTGGCCCATTTATGCCCTCATCCACCATCTATAAATAGAGCATCATTCTCCTCCCTCAAACACACACTTCCATACTCTCATTCATTCTCTCTAGTTCTCTCCTCCTTTCTCTCATATATTTCTTCTCTCATTCTGGGTTTATTTATTTACTCTTTTTAAGAGTTATCTTGCTAGTTTTGAGATCCTTAGAAATTCTGAGAAGTTCCTGTTGTATCCTTAAGGGCAGTGAATCCACACGCCTCGGGAATTCTTTTTGGTTCATGATTTTGTCAATTACTACAATATATATATATATATGGTAATTATGATAATAGAAAAATTATGATAATAATATATTATAATGATGATTGTTTTATGTAAAATTAAATTTGAGAGATGTATATTTATTTGATTAAAATAATTTATATAATAAAATGTTTGGTGTTATGAGTTAGAAAAATAAAATTAAATAATGATACGATTGTAGGTGAAATTATTTGAAAAGAAAATTAATATAGTTAAAAATTAGGTATATGAATATGCAAAACATTTAAGTTTATTCATAAAAAAATATTTATAGAAAGTACAAAAATAAAAATTTAAATATATATATAGTAACAAAATTAGTTTTATAGATATTTTAAATATAGAAAAATATAGATGTACTTGGTATGGGTCATAGTAATTATGTTGAATTGCTTATGAACCCAAAAAATTAATTATCTTGTCATCTGTCCCAAAAAAATGCCACAGCACCTGTCACACATGTAGTAAGTCGTGTGCAGATATGTGGGGAGTTGAAAAGAACTTTTTGTATAAGATTTTGAAAACTTGGAAAATTATACACACCATGTTTGATGTATTTGGTATGGACCATGGTAATTTGATTGAAGTGCTTATGAACTCAAACTAATGATTTTTTTTGCCTTTTGTCCAAAAAAAAAATAGCTACAACACTTATCAGAAATATGTTGTAAGTCATGTGCAAATAATTGGAGAGTTGTGAAGGACTTTTAGTACAGGTTGTCGGAAACTTGGAAAATTACACACACTATGTTTGATGTACTTGGTATGGACCATAGTAATTAGATTGAAGTGATTATCAACCCAAACTAATGAATTGCCTTACATTATGTCCCCAAAAAATCCCATAGGACTTGTCTCACATATGTGGTAAGACCCGACCAAATAAGTGGGGCGTTGAGAAGGACATTTTGTACATGTTTTCGAAAACTTGGAAAATTACACACACCATGCTTAATGAACTTTTTATGGACCATGGTAATTAGATTGAAGTGCTTTTCAACCCAAACTAATGAATTGTCTTAAGTTCATAAGATATGTCTCACATATGTGGTAAGTCCCGTGCAAATAAATGGGAAGTTGAGAAGGACTTTTTGTACAGGTTTTTGAAAAATTGAAAAATTACACACACCATGTTTGTTGTACTTAGTATGGACCATAGTAATTATAAAGTACAAAACTAAAAATTTAAATATGTATAGTACAAAAACTAATTTTTATGGACATTTTAAATATAGAAAAATATAAAATTTTTTAATAGAATTTTAAAAAAATAAAATAGAGAAACTATAAAAATTTGTTAACAAAAGTTACTTTAGACAAAAAATGATAAAGTATAAGTTGAAGATAAATACAAATAAATGAACATGCATATATTAAATACATTAAATAATGGTACATGGAATACAATTTGCTAAATGAAACATAATCAGCGGTGAGAAGTGGACGCCCCAACATTGTTCAGACATGTTCTTTTGGTGTGTCCTGGTGTTTGGCAGTATACACATTTTTTGGATCGACCATGTTGTTCCCTTAAGTCCATCTCTATTCTTATCCTACTTGACTTAGGTCTGCCTTTTGATATTCTTTTCATTTGTGGATTTGGGCGTAGTTTTCAACCGGTGGTGTAAGGAGGCCAATAATCTTCCTTTCTAAGTTTATCAAAAAAGCTTTCGTATACTTTAGAGACTTGATCCAATCTATACATAGGTGCAATGTGTTCTTCAAAATCGTGGTGTGCATATTTACATGCAACAAACACTTGTGAGCATGGTAAGTGTAGTTTTTGGAATTTACCACAGTGACACCCCAATTCATCTAAGCAGACTGCAAATCTTCCTGAATTTTGTGTTTCTTGTATCAAAAATTTGGTGCTCCTCCTGGCAAAAAAAAAAACTTTGTATGAATATTTGCCTTAGATTGTGCATCTTCTAATGCCTTTGTTGCAGCTTCAGAGTAGACATGGCTAGTAACTATCATGGTTGCAACTTATCTACCTTTATCGGTGAAGAATTTGTTACCACGGGTGTATGTTGCCATAACCAAAGAGATTGAAAGGTTTCTTGTCTTTTTTAAGATTGAGTTTATGCAATTGGTAATATCTTGTTGCATTCGTCTTATGCAACTGCGACCAATAATGTGCCCCTATATTTGCCATACAAGAAAGGGCCATCAACTTGGACAATTGGCTTGTAAAATTTGAAGTCATCAATGTATGGTTTATATCTCCAAAACACCCTCTTGGAGATGATGTGGTCCTCGTCCAATTGGTTTCCTTCATATGCTAGTTGAGTATTCATTTTCCAAATAAACCCAGGAATGTAAACTTGCATTGCATTTAGAAGACATGGTAATTTTTTGTATGATTCTTCCCAATTTCCATAAATGTTTTCTACGGCTAGTTGTTTTCCGGTTCATGCCTTATTGTAAGTAAGTGCATACCCTAGCATGGACTTTATGTGAGCAATTATGGTGGAGATTAGGGTAGAAAGGTCAACCTAGATGATTTCATGGATGTTTAGTCTAGTTATTTGAGACCCCAACTTGTTATGGTCTTGTGAGATCATGGGAGAAACACAAGTGTGGACACCTTCTAGCTTTATAATTTCTCACCGTTGATCCTTAGTGCACAGAATTGCTCCACACCTCCAATCATAAATAACATCGACACATTACACCACAAACCTCAATTGATTTGAGAATTAAATGTTGTATGTATAATGGTTTTGAATGTGGAAATGATTTATGGCATCTTTCACTTCTTCCTTTGTATTAAACCTTTGGTCGATAAATAGTGTATCCGGAAGATAAATTGAAGTTTCAAATTGCAAGGTGTGACCAAATTCTGGATCGTATAAAATTGGTTCGTTTAGAAAGTTTACAAAGTGTATTGGTGATTAACAAGGTGACTGAAGTTGATAAGGTTCAATATTTTGGAATTGTTCATTTGCTTCATCCCATTCATACTCTTTATCATTGTCAAGGATTTCGTCTTCATCCTCACTAAAAGTATCAAGTACTTCATTTGGAATGCCAACTTCTGCATGATCTTCTATTGGTTGAAATGAGAGTTGTTGGTTTTGGTCTTCGTCAAGGTTGATGTATGAACCAGTTAGTAATTGGGTGTATGATTGCATGTTTTTTTCCCAATCACCAAAGTCTGGTTAGGTTGGCGCATTAAGGTCAAAGATGGGATGATGTGGTAATTCATGTGATAATAAGTGTTTTTGGTGGTTGTGTGAGGGTTCATGTTAGTGTGGGACATCATAATTAGGTGTTGATGTAGGGGAGTATTGTATCGGTCATAGTTGTGTGATACAAAGAAGACACAAAGGAGTTTAGTTGAACCAGAATTGTGAACGAGTAGTACCATAACCTAAAATGTAAATTAAATGCCCTGACACTGGTTTAAGTTTATGGTATGATCAAAGGATGGATGACAATGGTCTTGGTACATGAGAGGATACCAACACTTAGCAAATTTAAAGTATAGGAGATGAGATTTGATTATTTGGAAGTAGTGTGGACAGTAACCAGCTATACCTGTGGTATCTGAAGTGAGTGTTGAGGTATGAAGAGAGTTTGGTAAAATGTTCAAGTTGGTAAAAACTAGTAAGTTTTACTATACTGGTGTAGCGCCTGGCGGTGAGGTTGGAATTGTCAGGCGATAGTTATAATTATAGAAAGCCACTAGACGTGTAGCGCCTGGCGGTGAGGATTGTTTCGTCAGACGATACCTATAGAGGCAGTGTGTTCTAAGGCATTTGGTGCCTGACGGCAGAGAGGGTCCACCAGGAGGTCTGCAAATAACTTTCTCCTTATGGCGCTTAAGTAACCCCAGATGATAATGCAAAGGCAAAATGTTTGTATGCTTTGGATGTTCGTGGTCTATAAGGCTTTGGGTGATACCTTAAAGATCAACTTGTTGGACTGTTCCTTAAGTTGTGGCTCAGAACGGTATCCCTTGAGTTGTGACTCGGGATAGAGGGTAAACACGTGGTTTTCCTTGAGTTGTGGCTCAGAATGGTATCACTTGAGTTATGGCTCGGGATGGCGGATGAACACGAGCATTCCTTAAGTTGTGGCTCAGATTGGCGAGTGTTTTCGATGTGAGTGTGCGTGTTGTGGCTTGTACGGAGGGTCTCCACTCGATTGAGCAATCACAAGTTGTGACTAGTGATGTGCTAATCTTGTGTCAAGAGTACGGACTTTGGTTCGTATTGGGAACACCACCTATCGTTACGGAGGGTGATCTGTAGTAGTTTTCCCGCACGTGTTCTACAAGTTGTGGCTTGTAAGTGTGGCATCAAAGGGTATCTTGAGGTTACCATCCAAAGATGTAGAGCATGGATAACATGGTGGTGGCCATACGGTATGAAATCAAAGGTTAGAGTTCATTTGATGAGCGTATGCATATATCTATTTGAATTGTTATATGTTTATCTGTTAGTTCACCCTATCTGCTTGTGTTTGGCGATGATTGTGTAATCTGTTACATGGGAGCAGATAATGTTGCAGCTGGCGTTGGTGAGGCATAGAGCCAGAGCTGGGCTAGCTTGGGAAATCTTTTATATGGAGTTTATTTCTTTTTGGATTTTAAAGATTTTGTAAACATTTATTTTTTCAGACTTGGAACTTGTTGTTGCCATTTATATATTATGGTTTTTAAATTTTTTGCGAAATAATAAATGTTTCCATTTTTCTTTGTTTTTGGGAAAAGGCAGATAAATAAATGCCTTTACATTATCTATTTTATTTTATTTATTTAAAATTTGTAATATCTGATCGAGATGTTACACCTACCTATACTATTTTTCCTTAAGAATTTCATCATTACCCTTAGGTATTCCTCATGCGCCTCCTTAAGATAAGTTAGATAAAAATATTATATATATATATATATATATATATATATATATATATATATATATAATACAATAAAAAGTTTTAAGAAGATACGAAATAATATTCATACAATCCTTGAATATGTTTGCGATGCTCATCACTCTAAACAATACCACTATAGCAGTCATATGTAAATGATAGGTTGTCTTCTACACATTTTCACTCTTCACTTAAATTTGTTGATACTCAAAATCCAAGTCTATTTTCAAAAACATTGACTACTTTTGCAATTTTATCGATTAAACTATCATGCCTCAATAATATATCTTAACTATCAACAATCTACACATGACCTAGGTCCCCTATTTTTCTTCTTTACCCACTACATTAATACTTCTCACAACGACACACTCAACTTGATAATTTTTTTTTGTCAATTATATAATTTCTTTTTAAGCTTTACTCCTCAAGAACACTATCTTATAAGGTGTCATTAACACTAACTTCGCTTCGAGCACTAGATAAAGAAAAAACTTTACTTCTAACTTGAAATTTAACCTTGACACTTTCAATGCAAACACTTGTGCACATCTAAGCATTGTTAGTATATTTTTTTATCTAATTATCTTAACTGACCTTTGTCTGAAACTAAATTATGAAACAACTAACACAATCATGTAAGTCACCCCACACTTAATGTGCAAATAGTCATTCTACATCCTTCTTATATGAATATACTACTTATTATCTCTCACTAGCTATAAAATGAAATTAATAAAGAATCAATCCATTCTGAAAATGATATCTAGATCCTTCAAAGGTAAGCGTCTCAAATTCAGTTAGAATGTGTGTCCTTCATTAACAACAACCTACAACATATATAATATGCTACACCTAAACATTTGTTGGTGTAAAACTATCAACCTAAAAAACAACTTCAAAATATATAAACAAAACACTAAATGAAAATAAACATTTTATCTTATAATCAAACATTTGCTTGAGATAAACTTACAGACCAAATAGAAAGAACCATCCAAAAATATTTTTAAAATATACTCTAATTTTTAGAATTAAGATGGAAAATCACCTTGATTTAGTCATAATTGTGTACCTACACCTCTTCATTGAGATTTTTTTTCTTAATATTTTAATTTTAATTTATAATAATCAGTCATTCAAATGTGATTTCAAAAACCATATTCAAATATTCAATTAAAATACTTTTACCTACGTGTCCAAACTAGACTTAAACAAGTATCCACACATAGAAGAAATACAACAAACCCACAACCCCCAAGTCAGTTTAAGGACGAACCGCTTTGATACCATAAATGTAACACCTTAAAATTAAACTATCAAATATATTATAAACCTATCAAAGGGCTTGCATAAAGCTTATATCAATACAAAGTACAATCTAAACTTACTCAAATATACATAAATGAAAATATTTATAAAATATAAATCAAAATAAATTCTCTGTCCTCTTCCAAATATTCTTTCTACATCTATATCTATATCGGCTCGCATACATAGTTTAGTCATCGCAATTCACACAACAACACATACAAGGGTAAGCTATTGAAAATAATTTTTTAACTTAAGAAAGTATATATAAAAGAAACATTGTAATTAGGTAACCAAAAACAATTCAAATTTCATCAAAACACCAATAATTTAAAAAAAAAACATAAAGACCACACGTGATTCTTATTCGTCAAAGATATTCAACAAGTGAAATATTGACTCATGCCTTCCAGAAGACTCATATTAAGAATGTCCTACCAAAGACTAATATCTGATCCAATCTAAAACGTGAATTTACAAGTGAATCGACGAATCATCACCAGTGCAGAAAGGGTATTTGACAACGGTTATTTTTACTATTCTGCCCTAATTAAAGGATATGGCCTCAGTTCAATTTTTAACTAAGGTAGAAAACCCTTTTTGGCACCGGTTCAATTTCACCTGAGGCCAAATATAACCATAGTGGCATTTTTGAAATACTGGCCAACTTTTTGGCCTCGGTTCAATTTTTAACTGAGGTAGAAAACCTTTTTTGGCATCGATTCAATTTCACCCGAGGCCAGATATAACTATAGTGACATTTTTAAAATACTGGCCAACTTTTTGGTACCGATTTTCTTATAACCGAAGCAGAAAGGCGTTTTCTGCTTCGGGTATATGCTGAACTGAGGCATAAAACTTTGAAAAAATTATAAAAATGCCACCGCGCCATTTTATGCTTTGGTTAAGCGATAACCGAGACTTATAACGCGAGTTAAAAAAGCCAAAAGTGCACTAGTGCATGAAATCAGGGTAAGTTCATTACAATTCATGCCTCCAATCTACCCATGTCATGATGTGTAAGAACTCTTCCCTCAACTACTCACCACCTGATATCTTAGTCTATGTGACGTAGACCATTAGTGAAGCTAAGATATATCTATTACAACAAAAGTGATGATACTTAATCGATAACTCCAATAATGGTTCACACATTATTTTATATGTGTGACTCCAATCACTAACACAAAAAAGCCTTTTAACGTCCGACATTTTCGACCTTTGACGTCTGCCCAAACACCGACGTCGTATCGGGTGACGTCAAAATAACGTCGGAAAAATAGCAGACATCACTTGACGTCGGTCTTTTAGGAGTCCGACGTTATCCAACGTCGGGGCTAGTAACATAAACGTCAATTTTCGCGCTAAAATGAGGGAAAAACCTGAGCAGTTTAACGTCTGTCAGAGCCCGTCAGACGTTAAATAACGTCGGCCCTGGTACGGTCAGACG
>Ga0209589_1009388_pt1 | contig 14798 bp, 5 predicted proteins | sample CowpeawhiteBW_FD_187525 | JGI IMG/M metagenome (GOLD analysis project Ga0209589, IMG submission 187525) | Root nodule microbial communities of legume samples collected from California USA - Cow pea white BW (SPAdes) (version 2) | ecosystem: Host-associated > Plants > Roots > Nodule | place: USA... | reverse complement strand
GTTGTGTTGGGGAACCGATGTAATATAGTTCGCAGAAATTTCAAAAATGCCACCGCGCACTGTACTACATCGTTTTTCGTGTAACTGATGTAATATCTTGTTGTAATATACCATTTCTGCACTAGTGAAATAAGAAAAAGTAAAATAAAACGAGTTATTCAATAAATAAAATTAATTAACGTATACTTTAAAAATATGAACTTAAAGAAGGTATAAAAGAAAAGAGAAGGAGAATTTTTATACAAGAAGATCATAGTGATTGTTGTTTGATTCATGGAGATAAAGGGTTGGTTGGTGTCTTATGACCCCTTAACTTGGTTCTCTATTGAAAATAAGAAATTAATTAAAGAAAAGGAAATGATGTTTTTGATAATTATATAATTACTTTAACAACTTGTTTTAAGAGTAATGTGATTATTAAAAAAAATTAACTGTGAAAAAGGTAAAATAATACGCGTTGTATAAATTTATTGAATTTTCAATATATTATTGTCCTTTAACAAATAGGTATTTGGATAATATATCTAAATGTATTTTTTTTAGGTGCTTAATTGAATTTGGGATTGTGAACCGAAATAAGATTTTATCAAAAAGATGTAGTGATCAATAACTAGATATAAAAATGATTGTTTTTTATAACGGTTCAGTAATAGATTTTTAGTGTATATATTTCCCTAGTGGTTTTATTTTTATTAATGTAAATAACTTTATTAATTATTTTACTTTTTAAAAAATTTGTCCCTATATTTTTAATTATTTTTAAAAATATAGTTTTCATAAATTTAATAACATTTTTATTTTAATAATAATTATAATAATAATTTTTTATTTCTTTCATTTAAAAAATAAAAGTGGATAACGTGTAACATACTTTGCTTTATAAATTTAAAGGGTTTTAAATTGAATTTATACACATATTTTTCATTGAAAATGTAAAGGGTTTTAAATTGAATTTGATTTTATTGAGTTTGTTATATGATATAAAATATTGTTTTATATGTGAGTTTGGAAATAAATAACAGCGTTAAGGGTTAAGGTAGTCTCAATTCCCCACTTTATTGGTATTGTTAGATCTATTATTTGTAAAACTTTGATTCGATAAGAGAATGATGAGTTGGTGATTGGCTATATGCACCGACACTTCAATTTAAGTCATGTATCCGTGTCCGGCACGTATCTATATCTGATACTTTACGATATTTTATCGATACTTATCATTGAAATATTGAATTTATGAAGTCGTAATATACTACAAAATTTTTTTTAATAATGACAAATTTTAGTAACAAAAAATAATTAGTCATTATATAATGATCAATTTAGATACCAATTTAAAAACTAAAAATTATTAACAACTAAAATAGTTCCAAAAAATTATAATTGATCTCTAAATTGATAATTATAATAGTTTCTATTAAGAATTAATTTATAAATTTGTCACCTAAATTGGTCACTAACATTAACAATCAGGTTTTGACTACCAAAATAATTGGTTTCTAAATTGGTCTCTAACATATTTTTTGTTACTAAAATTGGTTATTATTTAAGAATATTCTTTTAATGGTATTTTTATGATAATAATAATTTATAATTTTTATGTTGACAACTTTAGTACATATAATTTTATTTTGGATTTACACAATAATGATCATATATTTATTATGTTTTTAAGAAACACTGTTCACTTTTCAATATCCATATATTATGTATCGTGTCTTATTATTTTAAAAATAAACGTATCGACGTATTGGATAACTGTCTTATCCAATACATGTATCGTATTTGTGCATCATAGGTGATTGGTAATTAAGGTTCAATAAAAGACTCCACATTGTTTTATAATGAGTAAAAATTAACTTTAAGTAGTTTTGTATACAATTAAATATTAAAATTACATTAATTTATTTTGAGATATTATTTTCATCTCAATTATTTATCTAATTTATTATTGACAATTATTTTTATTTCTTGCATTTAAGAAAAGGTTAAATATTTTTTTTTAAACTTTAATGTAATATTGAAATTTATTTTTGTCTTAAATTTTGATATGATTTAATTTTCAAACTTTAAAAATAATGAATAATATAGTCATTTTAATCTAATTTCATGAATTTTTGTTGACATGCTAAACATATTTTTAACTTATGTTTAAGATGTTTACATCATTTGACATATTTCAACTCAAATGATAACTTAAAATACTATTTAACTAAAAAAATATATGTTGTTAGGTTAAAAAGGACTAGATCTATTCAATTTTGAAGTTTATGTATAAAAGTTTAGATAAAGATAAATTTTAATTTTGTGTTCTAAGTTAACTAACTATAAATATATTTAACGATTTAAAAAAGTCTTAATAAATTTAGAAACTTTTTATCTCTTTCATGAGTTTATGTAATGATTTTATAATATTTATTTTGTTCTTACTTTGTTATAAATTTTAACAAAAATTGAAAGGCATTTATGAAATATCAGAGGTATCAACATCTACACATGTATAGGAGATATAGATAAAATCTAAGCTAAACGGTACATAAAATTTAAGAGTGTCAACATAAATTAACTTGACTTACACGAGTTAACTTACTATTGATTAAGCTAAAAATGAGTTAGTTTAATCAAACTTACTTCTTTAATAAGTTAACAATTTTGTAATCTGATTTAACCCACTATAAGTTAACGTTAACAGGTTAGTAGATTCACTTGCTTAAAATAATATTTTATTCTTCTAATTTGTTTTATATATATATATATATATATATATATATTATATATATATATATATATATATATATATATATATATATATATATATATATATATATATATATATATATAAAGTCACTATATTTATGCATCCTTTGAGAATGTATATATTTTTTAAATACTCACAGATTAGAAGAAAAGGAGAATTTGGTTTGAAGACTCATACTTACAATACTTCCATCTTAAAATGGTCATATTCTAATAATAAAAGTTAGGTTTCTATGAATTTGAAAAGTAAATGGATAACTCTGTGAAATTTAGATACCATCAAATCCCAACACCATCTCCTATTTGTAAATTATCTTGGTCCCCTAGGGAATAAAAATATATAACAATGAACTGAAATGAAATTTGATCTTTTTCAGCGATGAAGTTTTATGGTATGCTGAAGAAATAAAATAAAATTAATGCAGATTATCTTCTAGGGAAAGATGGGAAAAATCATTTTAAATTTGTAAGGACCACTATATTAATTTTTACATATTTTTATTCTTGTGTATTATTTCCCATCCAAATACGGATAGCTTTTAATTTATTCTCATCTAATTTAATTAAACACTCTCCAACAAACACGCATTAACGGATTGGGTCATAGGTGATGCAGGATTTGACAACCTAACCACTTAATTAATGTTGATAATAACATTTACGTAATTGGTTGAAGCTACAACTTGCTATCCAACTGATATTACAAGTTTTCAATGACTACACTTATAAGTAGTTATTAGCACACATATAACTCCTCCAAATATTATTATCAATAATGTGTGAGTAAAAAAAAAAAATTAATGGAAAAACACATAAATCATACATATTTCTTATTAAAAAATAAATATTAAGCCTAACACATTTATATAATATTTATGTTGAGACATTTTATCTCTTTGTCGATATACTGTAATATCATTTCATTTTTGTAAGATATAAAATTTTTAACATATTTATTATTATATTGAGACATTTATATCTTAATTGTGAAACTAAATATTAATATATGAGTCGATAAAGGGCGGTACGATAAACTTAATAAATAACGATCTCATTAAAATAAGTTTTTGATAACTCCATTATAAATTGAGAAATTAACTTTAAATTTAATTTATACTATAAAACCGATTTGTAAAGTAAAATTTGTATCTATTTATACTATAAACTCGTTTTATTTTTAATTGATGTAAAATTTCTAACATTCCTGATCTTAATTTTATTTATTTTTAATTGACCTATAATCTCTAACATTCCTAATCTTAATTTTATTTGTCTTCGATAACATAAATATGAATCGAAAGTTCTACACTAATTAAACAAATTAAATATCATATAAGAAAATATCCATAAGACTTTATATTAAAAATAGTATAATTATTTATTTTGAAAACTCCTAGCTATAGCTATGAGATCTAATCTAAACTAAAAAGTTGTCTTAATTGACAATTACGTTAAAAAGCAGAGTACTTCCATATATGAAAGTGATAACTCTAACAAAAATCTCTATTATTTAGTGCAAAATAATGCAGTGAAGTGATATACACACTTATTGTAGAAAGCACATGCCTTAATTCAAATAACTTATTTTCAAAACTCTTGTATATTTGAAACACAAGAGTCCTTATTAAACAAATCTCCTCAATTAGTCTTCTTCTTTAAGGATATATTCAGTGAACAACTAATAAATGCAACTTTTTTTTATCAAAAATCATGATTTGAGTACATTGAAAACTCTAGTTTGAATGTCTTCACGTCCATAATATTTTTTAAAAAGCAATATTTCCAAAACTTAATTGCGATAGTACTCCTTGTGTATTTTGTTACTTACTCATTTGTATTTCCAAAACAATGAAACAATTCAGGAAAAAGAGTTAATACCCATCCTAGTTTTGTGAACAAAAAAAGAGAAGCATGTGAACATAACACAATATAAAATACTAGTTAAGAAGATTTGAGAAACAGCTATGGAGTTGTTCACATAAATAAAACTACCAACCATCACCTTCCTCTATTTATTTCTCAACTGTCCACGAAGCTTATCACTCTTCATTATTTCCCAATTGTTTTTTGTATTTATACACACACACATGTATATATATAACAACATGCTAATATAAACAACTTTCACCGAAGAAATACTTAGCCAAATTTTGTTGTTGTTGTTGTTGTTCTGTCTTTTTCATCTGATATATAACCAACCACACATTGTGGTGTGGGGAAAGACAAATCCAAGCACAAACGTAAGCATGTCGAAGATGAGGGTAACCCTGAACTCAAAACTAACGGTTGTGTCAAGCAGACCCGTTTGTTCGGGTAAGGTTCACGCTCTATCAGCGCTGGACCGTGGCATGGGGTGCCACACTCTGCACGTTATATTCTACTACAAGAACGAGGATAACTGGTTCAAGTCCTTTGATTTGGACCCTTTGAGGGAATCCTTGTCGGAGGTTCTGACCCAGTACCCGGTTTTGACGGGTCGGTTGGATCGAGGGGAGAGTGGTGAATGGGAAGTGAAGTGCAATGATGCCGGCGTTAGGACCATAAAGGCCACTGTGGATTCCACCCTTCATGAATGGCTCAAATCTGCTTCTGACTCCGAGGAAAAGCTTCTGGTTACTTGGGATGATATGCCTGAGGATCCCTCCACTTGGTCACCCTTTCGAATTCAGGTAGTGTTTTCATAATTGTGTGGTTGGTTGATGATGTTTATATCAAAAATTAACATAGATTGACGATGTTTATTTGTTTATTTCCGACCATTACTGTGTGGTGTTGCAGATAAACAGCTTCCAAGAAGGAGGTGTTGCTATAGGAGTAAGTTGCAGTCACATGATGGCAGATCTAACTTTCATTGCATCATTCGTTAAATCATGGACGGAATTTCACCGCCATTTTCCCATCACCCACCCTCCTTTGATCGCTCCACTTTCTACTGGCCGCCATGCATCATCGTCGTCCACAAAAACATCCTCTGCAACTGCAACTGCAACAAACTTTGCCACAGCCACCTTCAAGTTTTCAGGTTCAACCATGAAACAGTGCCTCTCCAAAGTCCATGACTGGTGCCCCAACGCCACCCCGTTCGACTTTCTGGCGGCTCTGTTTTGGACACGTGTTGCTCGTGTCAGACCTCCAAAAACTCAGGACCAAACTCACTCTCTATGCATCTGCAGCGACTTCAGGAGTCTCCTGAAACCTCCCCTCCCAATTGGGTACTTGGGAAACGCCTTGAAGTTTTCAACGCTCTCGCAGAAAGTGAAAGACGTGGAGCTGGGAGGCGTAGTTAGTGCAGTGCATAAGCATTTGGAAGAGCTTTCAGAGGAGGCTAGCAATGAAGGGAAACGCGTGTATGGGAGTGAGTTAACTTGTGTCTGCATGGAGCACTTGATGGTGGAGGAAGACCAGGAGTCGTTGTTATACGGTGCAGTGTTCGGAAATAACGAGAAACCAGTTCATGTTTCGTGTCGGGTGGGGAATGTGGAGAGCGAAGGTTTGATCATGGTGATGCCTTGCTCGGAAGGAGGGCTTTCGAGATCGGTGACGGTGATGCTGGCGGAGGAAGAGGTGGCGGAACTGAACAAAGATGAAGCTATAATGGAGTTGGAGCCGGTGATGGTTCTTGCTGGTTGTGAAATGGAGCATTGATTTTAACTTGAAAAAGTTACCTTTTTTTTTTTTTTTTTTTGTTTTTTGTTTCTTTTTTCTTTTTTTTTTTTTTTTTTTTTCTGGTTTCTTGTCTCTATCTTCTTGTCTCTTTCTTTTGTGAATGTAAAGCTGGCACCTTTATTTGTGGGACCATTGCACGATGCTCACATCACACGTGCTTAATTTGGAAGAACAAAAAAAGGTTTTCACGAACATGGTATTGAACCAGCCAAAATCTGTTTCTGAAAGTGAGATAATACTATTTGTGTGTACCTTTAGCTCCTGATGAGTCAAGCTCGCAGTGTACCCTGCTTCGGTAAATTGTTTACGTCACTTTTGTTTGTATATTCTTTTTTAATCGATGGGGTTCTCCATTTCAATTACTACTGTGTTTGTTTGGAACATTTGCTTTCTAAAATCCTAAAATGAATAAAAGGTTGTGTCAAAATAAGGAAGAGACAGGAATTTTAATGAAGAATGAGAGAGGGTAGTGCACCCCACACTCGTAGAAAAATATTAAACCACCCTTTATTATTGTACTGCATTTCCGATGCTGTCATGTAGCTTTCATCATTGTTATTGTTGCTCAAGAGAGGAAGAACTTTCCAAGAAAGAAGAAAAAATACGAAAAGAAATCTTTTTTTCTGAAACATATTTTTCACATTCAGATATGTGTTTTTTTACGGAATATTTTTTAGATCAATATAACTGTGAGTCTAAATTTTAACGGATAACAAGATAAAATTAAACATCGTACAAAAATTCATAAATTCAATATTTCTAAATTTTGGATTAAAATATAGTTTTAATCTTTTATATGAATTTGATTTTATATATATAAAATTTTACTATAAATATCTCATAAACAAACTAATAAGTGTATCAGAGTCAGGTTACTTTTGAAAGAAATCACTTTCTTGAAAAATAAAATATATTTTGAAAATTTTGGAAATACGGAAGAAATTGTGAAAGTGAAGTAAGTAAATATATGTGGTCCAAGGTTGCCTAAATTGCATACAAAAAGTTCGATGCTTATTTGGTATTCAAATTTAATGGACAAAATACAATACAAGCATCTCATTACCAACCAAAACTTTTTATCCTGTATTATTCTCTAACTTACAGGGAAAAAAAATATCTTTCAAAGATTTTAGATTGAATGTTATTAATTATTTTTATGAAATATTATACATATATTTATTTTACCATCATCAAAATATCTTATTTTTTATTATTATATATAAAGTGAAATCACAATAAGAACTTTTAAAAATACATAAACGAGGATATTAATTAAAAGTCTTAATTTATGAGCTATCTATTAAAATCAAGAACACAAATTTATGATAAGTATAACAATAACTCACTTAAGATATAATAATATTTATTTTGATAAAAAGATACTATAATTTCTTTAGACATTTACCTCAAAATTACTTGCTAGCATTTGCCTTTTATTTTAATATAGTTTTTTTTTTTCAGAAAGAGAAGTGAGAAACTAAACACCAAAATATAGATAAAAAGGGTGACTCTGCCACATGAATAGGTCGCCTTTTCCCTCATTGTAAAAGACTGAATGTTAATGATTATAACTATTGATCCAGTATTTTAATAATACAATTTAAATATATTTCATTTTTCTTCTCTAATACTTCGAGGTGTTTTTTTAAAGATAAAACTGGAATAAAATTTTAGACAAAAAAACACAGATAATATCTCGAATGCATGTTACAGAGTCTCATCATTTAATATAACATGTGCAAGACAAAGAACACAACAGGGTTTTGCAAAAGTTTTGTGATTGGGAGAAATACAAGGAGAAGAGGAACTAGTTATGGTTTTGGTGGGGTATCCGCAAACTTCCATGAACATCTAAAAAATGCATCAGTAGTGCGATTCCCTGCTACCTCAGATATTGGTACAGCCTCTGTTATCTCCTCTAAATCATCTTTGCTCAGCTTCACTTCAAACGAACCAATATTACTATCAAGATTTTTTATCTTGGTTGTTCCTACAACACATGACAAGTTCCAGAAACCTTAATTCACAGGAAAAAACAATTCATATTTTAAATGTAACATTGTAACAATTCAGACGACCTTTCTGTCTTAATAAGAACAGTTGATTTCTGGCTTAAGAAATTGGGTGGTTTATGTCGTTTGAAATGTCAGAGACAAGAGGGACAACTTCGTTCAAAGAAAAAATGGCAGGTAACAAAAAACAATATTGTCAGATTGGTCTTCATGTTATAAACACACATCAACTTAGCCTCTGATAATATAAAAATGGCAACGTAGTCTGTGACTTTCATAAGTGTCATTTGATTAGTTCCTGAATTAAGACACTATTGTCAATTTGGTCACTAAAATTGATAGCCATAAATTGAATTGATTCCTAGTGTTTTAGAGATACAAAGGCTACTACACAACAAAGTCAAGAATTAGATCAAATGTGGTGTATCAATAACAGAAAACCAAAATGACCGATAATTGACATAGTCAAAAGATGAAACTGTTGGATTCTATCCTATTATTTTTCAAGTGTTTGATAAAACCCAAAAAGAGTTTTAGTTGTTTTTATATAATTTTAATTACTTTAAACATCAATACAAATACTGATAAAAAAAATACAATTTACAGAATTATTCTTTTGTTTAATTTAGTTATGGATTGCAATTATTATCATGTACTGCACGAATCTTTTGGAGAAAAGATAACTACTTATTACATGCTATTGTGTGACTAATACACTAGTCATTGAATGAATCATGTCACGATCCATTTGTTTAAAAAAGTCTTATTTACAACTCACTATTACATATCATTGTATTCTAGAATATACATGTTTACAGCTCAACTGAATAGAATAGAGCTGCTCTTTTGTTATATGGGCACCAAATTGAATAGCTCATTAGTTATCCCCCACAAACTAGACGTAGTAAGTGTTAGAAACCCCGAGTCTAAGTTTTACATTAAGTACATACGACAATGACGAGCAACATACAAGTAAGAATACCTATAAACCTATTGTCCTAGTTTTCGGTTGCAGATGATATCAATCTCTTATGAAGGTTAGGTTCAAATCTAATTATTGATAAAGAAGCCCATAAATCCATTTTCTATTTACAACTCATTTTAAGAAATTGGTTGTTCTTCTAATACAGGTAGTTATTTTCCTATAAGACCCATCCAAGTAATATGAATGTGAAGAAATTTCCTAACATAATGCATTTTCAAAACGATTTCATATAATATAATGCTGACCACAACTCTTACCAAATTTGATGCATGCAAAAGAATACTCACCGGGGATGGGTACCACATCATCTCCCTGACCAAGAATCCATGCGAGAGCAAGTTGTGAAGATGTACATCCGTGCTTCTCTGCCAACTTTTCTATCCTAGAATATAAGATTTTGTTCTTGTCAAAGTTGTCCCCTTGTAACCTTGGTTGGAATGCCTGCGGAAACAAATGTTGGTGAACAATGAACAAGTCCAACTGTCACCAGAAGTACAAGAATTAAGCCCATACCAGAAAACTGTTTGCAGGTATACTTTCTGTGACAGCCTTGCCACCAAAAAATCCACGGCCAAGGGGACTATATGGCACTATTCCAATTCCAAGCTCCCTGTAAGTGTTGTCATCAATGTCACATAATGAAGATTCATAAAATAAAACAAAGGGTTAAATATCATTTTGGTTTCTTATCTTTCAGTGAAAATTAGAATTAGTCCTTCTTCGAAACTTTGGTCTAATTCAGTTCCCTAACTTTAGAATTGTGTGGATTTAGTCTCTTTAATCAAATTTTGTTAAGTTTAATTGACGTTTCAAACGTGTTTCGTGTGATATCATTTGAGTTGTTTACACTGTTTGATACATTTATGCTTTAATGTTAACTAAGAAACGTGTTTGAAACATCAAATAAACTTAACAAAATCTGGTTAAAAGGACTAAATCCATACATTTCTAAAATTTGGAGACTAGATTGGGTCAAAGTTTCAAAGAGAAACTAATTCCAATTTTCACTAAAAGTTAAGAGACCAAAAAAATATTTAACCCCAAAATAAATGAAAGAAATAATTTAGTCATGTGTACACAAAGAAAAAGGTTGCAATTTGAAGCCACTAAAGCTATTTGATCAAAAGTTTATCTCTAGAAAATAAACAAGTTTTCTATTACTCACATCAACTAGAGATAAAGATAATTTACTCAGGAATCCAAAAAATATCAAATTGTCCATGTCATACGACAACACCTTTGTGGAAACAAATGATCAAATTGTCCAAAAAACATTTTACATAAGAAACACCTTAGTACCTGCAAAGTGGAACAATATCTTCCTCAATTTCACGAGTCCAAAGAGACCACTCCATTTGCACAGCAGTGATGGGATGAACAGCATGTGCCCTTCTAATTGTGTCAGGGCTTGCTTCCGACAACCCTATGTACCTTATCTTTCCTTCTTGGACCAGTTTTTTGAGCTCACCCATCTGTCATTTCAAAAAAAACCCAACAACATATAAAACACATAACCACCAAATTAACCTCACATCAAGAATTGCAAATAAAAAAAGTGTTTGATGGCACACTAACAGTGTCCTCAATTGGTACTGAGGTGTCAACACGGTGCTGATAATACAGATCAATGTAGCTGACACCAAGGCGTTGAAGGCTACCCTCGCAACAGGATCGAACGTATTCGGGAGAACCGTCCACTATCACATTATTGGAAACCATTTTTACGATCCCAAACTTTGTGGCAATCTGAATCTGGTCTCGAGGCAAGTCCCTGAGCGCCTGAGAGTTAATCAAAAGCCTTTGTTACATGACATTGTCGATTGTTATCTGTTAAAGCGAAACAGACATGTTAAAAGTGTTAAGGTAGCTAACCTTTCCGACCAAAACTTCATTGATTCGCGGTCCATAAACATCTGAAGTATCGAAGAAAGTGATCCCTTTGCTGAATGCGTATTTGATTATAGAGATGCCAACCTCTTCAGGAACAGGATCATTGTACACTCCAGTTAGGCCCATACACCCAAATCCTAACTTAGAAACCTTACAACCAAATCAAAAATCAAAATCAAAATTCAGAATTCACACAAGACAGGGAAGACACCAACTCAAACGATGATTTGAGTGAAGCATATCAAATCGAAATTCAAGAACACAAACAAACACTAACCTCCAGGCCTTGGCTTCCAAGCTTCACTCGAGGAATATTTGCCATGTTTTTTGTTCCTCTACCAATAATCCAACCAACTCACTCTCTTTCTTTCTTTCTTTCTTCTATTAGTCTTCTTCACCTGTTAGTGCGATGTGGTTGGTGAACCTAACTCTTTTTATTTACTTCAACTCTTCAACCAGCCATTTTAATGTTAGATATTAAAAAATTGTAAATACAATTTAACTTCAAATTGATGAAATTAAAAATAGATATTCAATTTTCATTTTATCCTCCCCTATTATTTTAAACATTAGCCAATTTCACAAGCTCAACTTTATAATTCAACAAAATAAAAAAAATCTAAATCTGCTGAGCCTATTGTTTACCTTATCTCTGTTTAATCTATTCAACAGGAGTAACGAAGTGGATAATGATTTCTTCTCATAAATTCTCTTTAACTGAACAAGGTTAAACGATATATATTACTAGTAAGGCTTAAATACTCTTTTGATCCTAGTTTTGGTCGACTTTTTTTACTTTGGTCCTATTTTTTAAATTGTTTTCAATTTGGTCCTATTTTTCGTTATATTTTTTCAATCAACTCCTTCTCGCTAACTCCGTCCAAATCATTAACGGATGTGAACAGTAACTGCCACGTGTCATTTTGTGATTTTTTTAATTTTATTTTAAATTATTTTAAATTTTATTTTAAATTTTTTTTAAATTTTTTTAAATTTTTTTTATTTAAAAAAAATGTACACGTGTCAAGCTCATTTTATGCCACGTGTCAGAATTAGATTTTTGTATTCAATTTGGTCCTATTATTCGTTATCTGTTTTCAATTTGGTCCTAGTTTTTTTTAAAAAATTTAACATTTTTTTTCCTCTCCAAATTGAGACAAAATTTAATTTGTATATATTAAAATGCATATTTTTGTTAAATATTTTAATTTAGAATTAAATTTAGTTTAAAATTAAAACGAAAAAAAGCAATAACACCATTAATTTAAAATTTTAAGAGGTTAAAAATATTTAATTTTAAACCAACTCTAATTTTAAATTAAAAATATTTAATAAAAATATGTATTTTAATAAGAATATTCATATAACATTTATATACAAATTGTATTTTGTCTTTGGAGAGGAACAAAAATACTAAATTAAAAAAAAATTAAATTAATGGTGTTATTGCTTTTTTTCGTTTTAATTCTAAACTAAATTTAATTCTAAATTAAAATATTTAACAAAAATAGGCATTTTAATATATACAAATTAAATTTTGTCTCAATTTGGAGAGGAAAAAAATGTTAATTTTTAAAAAAAAAACTAGGACCAAATTGAAAACAGATAACGAATAATAGGACCAAATTGAATACAAAAATCTAATTCTAACACGTGGCATAATATAAGCTTGACACGTGTACATTTTTTTAAAGTTAAAAAAAATTAAAAAAAAATTAAAAAAAAAATTAAAAAAAAAATCAAAAAAATCACAAGATGACACGTGGCAATTACTGTTCACATCCGTTAATGATTTGGACGGAGTTAACGGAAAGGAGTTGATTGAAAAAATATAACGAAAAGTAAGACTAAATTGAAAAAAATTTAAAAAGTAGGACTAAAGTGAAAAAAGTCGACCAAAACTAGGACCAAAAGACTATTTAAGCCTAAAAAAAATTAGAGTCATCAAAATGGCTAATTCGATCCGATCCAATTTGACTCATCACGAGTTGATGATTTAGTGAGCTAATTTAATCCGGTTCACTTTTTAGCGAGCCAAAAAAATTCGAATTCGGTCCGACCATCACAGGTTATGAGTTAAACGGGTTGGCTCACGGGTTCACTTAATTAAAAAATATAATTTTTAAATTTTTTTTTCAGTCAAAACTAAATTATAGTTCTAATTAAAATATAAATAAACTTTAATACAATCCAAATACAAACCAAAATAAAAAAATAAAAATTATTTATGTGTTGGCTAAAAAAAACAATTTAATATAACCCAAATATAAAACTCAATTTAATAAAAAAATACTTGTGTGACTATTTTATCTGCGGGTTGATGAGCCTATCTGACTCACCACAGGTTTAATCTGGATGAGCCGAGTTTTAAATGAGTCGGATAAAAAATAACCTGTATTAAAATTTGTAAAAAATTTTAACCTAATCCAACTCAAATCCATAATAAATCGAATTAATTTATGGATTTCAACCCATTTTTACGGATTAAAAAAAAAATCATGGAATTTTGGGTTAACAAGTTTATGTATGAATTACCAACAAAAACAGTAATTACATTGTGATTTTCAATATAAAAGTGCAGGCACCTAAATAAGGAGTGTGTAGAGAAAAAGAGCATAACCCCCAAATTGTGCATCATCACACACTCCAGTCCAAAATAGTTAAAGTCGGTGGTAATTCAGATGTTGGGTTAGTCTCTTTGTTTAATGCATTTTCTTGGCCAAAGATAAAGTGGGGGTCGGTGCTTGGATAAGATTTTCTGAAGTCTACAGTGTAGACTTTCCAATAGGGTCATGATAGGTCGTTAATTGGATAACATTTTCGTTTTGGTACTTCTCTCCAAAAAATCATCATATAACCCTAATCTGATATAGTTTCAATTAATCTTTCGTATGACAAATAATTGTGTTAATAATCTTTTCTTGTCAAATTAAAAACTTCATGTGTTACAATGAGATTGATTGAAAGCATAAACATGGATGGGAACAACTAGCCATCCCTGTAGTTCCCCAACAAGAGAGCATGGCTCAGTTTTATCATCCTTATGGCAGCAAGCTCCTTGACCATGACCTATCAGAGATTCCGCCGTTGAAATACTCAACTTGGGTCCACATAGGGTTTTAAATTTCTAGATCTTTTTTCTGACATATTACATATTCCTTTTATTTTTCTTCATAGTATTGTCTCTTATATTTATATAGTACCATGGCTTTACACATAGGTCGAAATTTATGCTGTGTTCACATAGAGAAGAGTGATGGAGAGAGAGAGTGGGCATATAGGTTTGAGTTAATTTAAGAGTGAAATTTATGTTGTTTTTTTAAGGAATTTAGAAGTGATAGTGAGTAAATTTAGAAATAATTTTTGTAAAAGTTTGGAAAAGATTTGATTGATGTGATAGATTAAAAAATATGTTTTAGTAGAAGTAATAATCAAATTACCATTTAGCCCTTAGTTAAATTAGTATTGTAAATTAATTTCTTAATTTTTTT
>Ga0209589_1009383_pt1 | contig 14806 bp, 10 predicted proteins | sample CowpeawhiteBW_FD_187525 | JGI IMG/M metagenome (GOLD analysis project Ga0209589, IMG submission 187525) | Root nodule microbial communities of legume samples collected from California USA - Cow pea white BW (SPAdes) (version 2) | ecosystem: Host-associated > Plants > Roots > Nodule | place: USA... | reverse complement strand
ATCTATATATATATATATATATATATATATATATATATATATATATATATATATATATTGTTATTCATTAATACGCAGCAATGACTCCAATAATTACAAAACTCTTGATCAATTTGTTTTGCCAATTCATTAAATGTATGGGAACATGCATGCAATGAATACATAATCATATTTGATTGAATAAAATTTGACAAGCATTTGGTAACCATCAGTTTGATGATCAATGATTATCTATTGTCTTTTTTCTTGTTTTATGTGATTTTTCGAACCACAATTTGTTTATTATGGAACTTTCTTTTTTCTATACTTTCTTGTTTTCTAACTTGTTTTCATTCTCTCTTTTCTCTACATCATTTTCTTTTTTTCTAGAACAAAATGTGGAACTATTGAATTCAAAACTAAACTTGTTTAACTTAATACTTTAATCCAATATTTTCAAGCATAATATATGCAAGACATGACCTACATTTTGCAACTTCTAACTAAAAGGTGTCAAAGATATCTTTTCCCTTTTATTTTATTTTTTGCATCAACAATAAAAAATATATAAAATAGAGGAACACTCGAGGTACTCCAACCTTTATAAAAAAAACAAGACATATAAACAAAAAGGAAAATGGGTAGGAAATATCTATGACCTTCCTAAAAAAAAATACAAAGCACAATAGCCTAATATAGATTCTAGAAAGAAAGAACAAAAACCAACAAATAAAGAAAGGAAAAAAAAAAAACCCTAGCAGCAAGGTTGGATGTTGGATGTGACCATCATAATCTATACATAAAAACAAGCATCCCTTTCATCTTCTTTGTGAAGATTCCTTTCCTTATAAAAAAGACTCACCTATCATTGATTGCTAAAATTGAATACCTACCAAGAAAAATCTATAGGCTATATAGCTTGAGTCTTGAAAAACATTAGAAAGCTTAGATTTAAAGTATTACATTTAGGGTACCATATGCCAATCTTGTTATTACTCTACAACTTATATCACGATAGAGCAAGAGAGTATAATGATTAAAACTTCCTTATAATTGAGACATCACGCTTTACAAACCAACTACTAAGTATTAAGTGTATTTAATGTGAATTTAACTCCAACCCATATATAATTGAGAGCAGAAAGAACTAACATCCTAATGATTTAATGTATAAAGCTGGACACAGTTACCAATTTGAGTAAGAAAATATTGCATTTAGAGCTTTCTCGATCCAAATCGAAGGCTTAACTTGAGCTAGGTTAAACACTTCTTCGCCATCCTTCACCATACTTTTAAAAATGATCCTATTTCTATGCATCCAAATGGTCCACATAATAGCAAACCACATACATCTCCAAATAGTATTACTTTTTTTTACTAAGCCTTGGTAGACAAAATTGATGGAAGTGATACTTTGCAACATTGTGGTGTACCGTAGCAATGCCCACCCAATTATCACACCATTTCCAAATGCTCACAGTAATTAGGTAGTTAAAAAATAAATTGCTTATTGACTCTTCACATCTCCCACACATGATTCACACATTGCTACTCACATTCATCCTTCTTATGACGAGATTACCACATTTTGCGACCCTATTTATGATTACTTTCCATGAAAAGTGTAAGGCACTTTAATATCCCAAAGTTGTTCAAATAGGTCTTCATTTATACTTGCAGTTATATATATATATATATATATATATATATATATATATATATATATATATATATATATATATATATATATATATATTTGTATCTATCCTTCCACACCCAACCATCTTTCTTACCCATATCCAAAACATAGTTAGACAAATCACACAATAGTTTATTTACAAGAGACTTTCAAACCATTCCCTTTGTCAATGTAATTCCCATTTCCAAACCCCATTATTCCAATTTCCTAACTCTCCTACTTTAGCATTTTTTTTTTTACAGAGTTGACATACATCCTTGGGTATGTTTCTAAAAGAGGGGCCTTCCCGATCCAAATCTCTTCTCAAAACATGATCTTATTTTCCATTTCTCTATTCCAACAGATATTACTGTCAAACCAGTTCTCTTTTTGTCCTTTAGTGCATATCTTTCTTAGATCTCTCGACCACTAGAACTCATTTATTTTTAGTTAAATGATATAAGTTTTTTCAAGATCCATACTTTGATTCAAAACTTTTCTTCCATAGACCATCTTTATCTGTACCCATTCTCCACTTCCATTTTCCAAGTAAAACCTTATTGAATAATATATTTTAACTCCTAATCCACCATCTTGTGTTAACTTATATAATTATTCCAATTTACTCAAATTATCTTCTATCAAATAACACATCCTAATACTTTATAAATCACAACTCTATACACAACAAATAATTAATTTGAATCATAATTCATTGTAACGAAGATTGATTATACATATACTTAATTATACATGATCTAATCTTTAGGATGTTGGTCTTAACTCTAAAGTATTTTTGTTTATCTCTTAATTGATTTGAATTGTGTTTCTTTTGAATTTTTTTTAGAAATCTAAAAAAAAAAAATAAAAAGCACCACTTGTCTCAAAAATGTTTTTTATTTTTGTGAAAAGTTTTAAAAGAGAATCCTTTCCTACGTTTTTCAAGGTGTGTTCTCAATAAAGTTTGACAAAATTAGTCGATAACTTTTTTACTATTCTTTATATTTCCTCTTTCAATTATATGTATATATAAATGCAATATTCATTCACTCTCTTTTTTACATGCAGAAGTTTTCTCTTTCTAAGTTTTCCTCTCTCTTTTTTTCTCTTTTTCTAATATTCTATTTTATTTTTCATCTTTTCAGAATTAAATATTTTTTTCAAGTGTCTTTTTTACTCTGAAAATAATTTGATTCTTCTTTTACCTGGATTTAATATCTATCAATATTATATTGATTATATCATCGTATATTTTTTTAATCTATTTAACACTTTCTTATTTTTTTCTTGAAAAGTCATTTATAGGATTTGAAAATTAGTTTGAAAATATAAATAGTTAGATTAGTGATTTAAAAAAGTTTATAAGATTTTTAATTTTGGCTTATGAGAGTTGCGTAGTATAGCTAAAACTTATTGAATGAGAATGTTGATGTGTTACATTTGTCGCTTGTTTGACATTGTTTTTTATAATAATTTTTCATTTCATAAAATGACATTTTGAATTATGTATGACCAAATTATATAAGACGATTACTTATGAACTTTATGGAGGAAATAGTTGGTGTTGAATTAACTTGTTGAGAAATTAAAGTTTGACGAGGTTGATTAATGTATGATGATACAAATCTACTTTAAATTGTTCATTATAATTTGTATAGTCAATATTGATTGGAATGACATGAATGTGGAGTAATATTAGCAAGATTAAAAGGACTTTTTAGGTTGAAATTTATTGTATTTTTTCTTACAAAATATAATTGCCTTACTCAAGTGGTAAATGTTTCACTCATGACAAAAAATAACATATTTTTACTAAACAAGAGTACTTCTTTATGTAAAGTGACATGTTTTCAATTAAAAGAAATATTTGACAAATATATTCAATGCATAATTGAATTTTGTTAAGAATATAAAATGTATATGACTATGATAATGTTTATGAATAATATGCTTGTATGAAATGTTTGGAGTGGAAGTCATAAATTTGGATAATATGTAAACTATTTGAATATGTGTATTAAATAATATAACCTATGTAGAGATATCATGATTTTATTGAATATTTGATAACTCGATAAACTAAATGGAGTTTATTAAAATCTAAAACACCATCAATTTTGAATATTACATGTCTTAAACTTACTTTAATTGACCAAGACCACAATATAGACATGAACGATTTGAAGAATCTTCTAAAAGACATTCATAACTATTTCTCAATAAATATCTTTATTATATAAATTAACATGTAGATTCTAAATATGTGTATATTTATTGAGTAAGTGATGGAATAACATGATTATAAACTGTGGATGTTGTGATGAATTTACTTGGATTGGTTTTGTTATGTTAACATATATTTAATTTAATATACTTATCCTTTTATATATGGTGATATATTATAATTATGTAGATGCATATTTTATGGATAAACAACTTGAAATAGTTTATTTTTATTTGCTATGACTGTATATAGTTATTGTTAAAATTTATTTAAAGCACTATAAAATTTTATACAAATCCTTCTTCCTGGATGGTTGTAAGTGGAAGATAGATAAAAATATGTAAAGTTAAAGATGTTAAGAAAAATCCATATTAAAAATTACACTTTTTTTAATAACTAATACTTTCCTTATCTGAAAATGTAAGGATATAAAAATTTCACTTAATATAATGTCATTTATTCTTATAATATTTATTAAGTTTAGTGTCTAACCTTTTAATTTAAGTAGTTTTTATTTTTATTATATTTTCAGATTTTTAACTATAGCACCAACCATCATAATAAAATAATAAAATTATGGATATGATTAGGAACATTTTGAAAAAATTGATTCTACTTTATGAAAAGAATTTGATTTTGATAGATGAAGAAGTTGAAAAAGGTTACTTCTATTTTGATTGATGTGAATTTGCTATCTTTAATTAATTATAAAAATTTATTTTGGATGCTCCAAACAATTTAGGCATGAATTGATTTTGAAAATTGATTATAGAGATTTTCAAAGTGAAACCAATGTGTGTGTCATTTTTTTTTATAAATCTGGTTGAAAGTATTTAAATATATTGAATATCAGAACTTATAATACGAATAAAATATTATAATTAAAATTAAACAAAATTATTAACATAGTTGATGTATAAATGAAAATTACAAGATTTTAAAACCCAAAAAATTACCAGAGAAATGAATGCCGGAGGGAAGCATACATAATGAGAGAAATCCAAAAGCAACCAAAGCGAAGCGCGTGAGAAATAGGAAAAGTCCCTTCTTCACGCGCCGGTCAACGGAGTAAAAGGATCAAAATCAGAATTTGGCGTGATCGAAACGAGGATCTGGTGTGCATTTGGGAATAATGGCGGCAACGTCGTATCTGACGCCGACGCAGAGGTACGTGGCGGGAGCATTGTTCGGGTTGGCGCTGAACCAGGCCCATTTTCACCAGACCCACCCGTTGGGCCTATCAACCGACGACTTCCCTTCTGACTCTGAACGTACTCCCTCCAAGCTCGAAGTTTCCGACGATCCCAGCCTTTGGGTCCATGAACATCACGCATTGCTTCGCCCTGTTTTCAAGTATCTCCTCTCCAAAGCATAACTAATCATGTTTGTTTCTATACTGCATGTACTCATGCCAATGTTATACTTCGTTTCATCCGATTATTGTGGCATCATATTTCAGTGTTGTTGATGAATGTGTGTTGAGTTTGAGCAGGTACTTAGATATTGATCCCGCTGCATGGTCTGGACTCGAGGAAACTGCTGTCTCTACTTCAGTTTCACGTCACGTCGGACCCGTACGTCGTTCTACTTTTTCTTTATAAATTAGGGATATTTTCAGTTTTATTATTTGAACACAAGTTGGGAACTTACTTACTGAAAACCAGATATGGCCTTATACAGTAATAATGAATATGTTGGGATATAAGGTTGACTTGGTCGATAAAGTGGAAGGAAAAAAAAAGGCATAGGTGGTGAGTTGAGTCTTCCTGCTAACATTAACAAACGAACATTTGCCACTTTAAAAAACAGTAATGATGGATCTGTGGTATTGATTTTCAATGTTTTGTTGCTTCCGGTATGTTCCCATATTCCAAAAGTGGATTACCATATTCAACGAAAAATTTCTGTTGCTTTCCAGATGTAGTTTTCCTTTTTTTGGGTGGGGTAGGGAGCTAAACAGTGCAACAAACATTGGATAATAATTTTCAAAACTATGTGTGGCAAGTTACAGACTTCACTTTTTATGTCTAGTTTTGCTTTCTCTAATAACTGCCACGTTATATTTTTGTCTCTAAAGTTTGATGCTGTGTGGCATAACTCTTTTTGTCATCATTTTTTCGGTATTAGTATAGTTTTTTAATAATACGCTTTTCCCCAAATGCACCACTCAAGTATAATGTGTGTGAATCTCACAGTTATTGAGACTATTATCAGAAGAATCTGGTGATGATTATTCCGAAAGGTCAGATAAAGAACTTGCTTTGTCCGGAGCTGTTGATGCCATGGTACTTAGCATGGAAAGCAATTCAGAGTCTCTCACGTCTAGAAGGGAGAAGCTACGTGAATACGAACATCAATGTCGTGAAAAGTTTTCAACTTCTGATGCTGAATCAAATTCTGAGAAGATAGATATGCAATTAGACACCAAGGAGGAGGCCGGTACTCCTTTCCATGATTGTGAAGAACCAGATCAGGGATCTATTCATAGTAATATTGATGAGAGTCCAATTGAAGAGGTAATGATGCTCAGCTATCCAAGGAAAGTGGCAGTGCTTTATGAACTTCTCTGTGCTTGTCTATCAGATTTAGGTGAAAATAACAAGAAACATGGCCGGAGGAGAAAGGGCTATGATGCTCGACATCGTGTCTCTCTGCGGCTGCTGGCAACTTGGCTCGATATCAAGTGGTCAAAAATGGTTGGTTAATGAATCATTTAATTAGAAATTAACATGTGATTGCAAGAACTAATCTTCACTTTGGTTAACATTGCCTATACATTTGCCCTTGATATTAAGTTACTCATTCAGCCTACTCTATATGGTGATGTGCTTTATAAGCTATAAAGTTTCCCTTGTTAAAAAGATTCACTACTATCGTTTCCATATTTTCTAGTAATAAAGATGAATCTTCACTTTTCAGGAGGGCATTGAGACAATAGTTGCCAGTTCTGCAATGGCTTTCATTAAAGAGCAAGAGTCAAGTAAAGAAGAAACTCTATCAAAAGAAAACAAGGGGGATAGATGGAAGAAGGGTTGTATCATTGGTGCCGCTGCCTTGACCGGTGGAACTTTGATGGCTATTACTGGGGGTATGAGTACCTTGACATCTTTTGTGTGTTCTGGAATATACGAAAACGAATTGAATAAATTTCCTTGTTCGTTTGATTGTTTTTGTTTTTACTCATTAAACAGGATTAGCTGCCCCAGCTATTGCTGCTGGACTTGGTGCTTTGGCTCCAACTTTGGGTACTCTGATCCCTGTAATTGGAGCAAGTGGATTTGCTGCAGCTGCTACTGCTGCTGGACATGTTGCTGGTTCTGTTGCTGTTGCTGCGTCATTTGGAGGTACATATTTCCTTATATGTGATTGGATTTTACTGTAATATTCTCATTCTCTGCTATCATGTCTTTTTATATAGAAATAGCCTTTTTGTGAATTTCCAGTGTAGTCTAAGGATACTATCGGAGCACCCACTACCAAGTCACTATCATACTTTTATGCGTCTTAGTGGTGTAATATCTTCTATTGCTACATTACTAGTCAACTTGTATTTTTGTTACTTCAATTTATTGATTAGAAGGTTTACAATTGCTTTATGGCGTCAATTAGATAATGTAATCAATACGCCTTGTAGAAAAAAAGCTTGGTTGTTTACAGTAATCGTTCAGTGAAATATGTTACAGCTGTTGCCTTTCTAAGAGGAGTTGTAGAGGTTATATGGGACTTTTTATTTATTTTTAAATAGTCTGGAGGAGGAGTTTATTATATCCTTCAATAATAAGCTATTTATCTTGAAGACCGTATGTGACTACTTGGTATAGTGTTGAAGAATAATTGATTTTGAAAAAACTAGAGACAAATTGCTTGGTAATATGTAATTTTCGTTGGAAAATGGCAGTTGATTCCTAATGTAAAACAAATAAAGTCTATTTTTGGCCATTAATTTACAATGTTCCTTTTCAAATTGCAGTACATGTTGGTTACATGTTATTGGGATGTATTTATGACGTATAGGACAAATAAACAACTCTCTCCATTTTTATTTTCTTTTTTTGTGTGTTACTGTTGATGATGCTCCTTTTATAGATGATGAACTATTTTATGTACCACTTTGTTTTACTAGCTGCTGGAGCTGGACTCTCTGGAACCAAAATGGCTAGAAGAGTTGGGGGTGTTGATGAGTTTGAATTCAAAGTTATTGGAGAAAATCATAACCAAGGTGTAAGTTTATACTCATTTCATATTCCTACTTTGTGGTGGCGACTGTTTCTTTCTTGAGTTATGATTTGTGTGCAGAGGAGAGCAGATCCAAACTTTAAACTTTCTAAAATTATGTAGCACTATTTTTCATCTTAGTTTATTGATTTTATTTGGCTTCTGGTCGCAGCTGCTTGCGGTTGAGATCATGATCTCTGGATTCGTCTTTGAGGATGAAGATTTTATAAGGCCTTGGGAGGGAGTGAATGACAACTTGGAGAGGTACACATAATTACCATTTTCCCCTTCCTAAATGATTTGTTTGGTTGGTTAATCAGGAAAATAACCAGATTTTGACTAGTTTCCTTTATAATTTTGAAAAATTGGTGACTATTTTTGTATTAGCATTTTCCAAGGGACATAAATGGGTTTGCTAAACAAATGCATTTGATATGGCCTGGCCAAAAGTTAGGTATGCTCTGCAGTGGGAGTCCAAGAATCTATATGCCCTGAGCACTGCAATTCGGGATTGGCTTACTTCAAGTAATTGGTTTGGGTTCCAGGCTGCTCATACTTTTGTGTAGTATATGAGTAGATATGTCTATGGTTGGTGCCAATATTGGTGTGCTGTGCTGTGCTTTGCTTTAGGAATTGCGGGGGCACTGATGAAGCGAGGGGCAATGTTGACGGTCTTGCATAGTCTTTTAACTGCATTAGCTTGGCCGGTTACATTACTTGCAGCAACTGAGTTCATAGACAGCACATGGACAATTGCTATTGACAGGTTACTTTTATCTGTTCATACTGTATATACAACATTTCTGTTCATTACGGAGTAGTGTTTCAATTGTTTTTAATGGATTGCAATTATCCCCTTTTCAGATCTGACAAGGCAGGGAAGTTGCTTGCCGAAGTATTATTGGGAGGACTGCAGGGAAATAGGTATTTTTCTTATTTCTGAGTTTCTTTTGAAAATTTAGCTCTTTTAAAATAGTGGTATATGAAATATGTTTAATCTATGAATTTCAGGCCTGTTACACTTGTAGGTTACTCGCTGGGGGCAAGAGTTATTTTCAAATGTCTGGAGTGTTTGGCTGAAACAAAAAACAGTGGTGTGTATATTTCCACATTTTTTGTATTCGATTGGATGTGATACAATATCGCTCTTTCTTTTTGGTATTTTTTATTCTTATTGACCGTCTCTCGAATGATAAGTTTATTTGTTAATAAGATGTTTGTTCCCTTATTGATTCTGAAGTTCTGCTTTTGTTTATTGGCAGCTGAACTGGTAGAAAGAGTTGTTCTTCTTGGAGCACCCATTGCAATCAGGGATGAAAATTGGGAAACTGTTCGAAAGGTGGAAAGGGAATTAATTTTACTCTTAATTACTATGTATTGCTTTTATTAATTACTGTGACATCCTGGTATTCTGTAGATGGTAGCTGGAAGATTTATAAATGCTTACTCAAGCAATGACTGGATGCTTGGAATTGCTTTCCGTGCCAGGTACACAAAAATGTAGTGTTAGTATTTTAGTTCATCCACAGTACATAGCCTATATGAATGGATCAATTCTTCAGAAGATTAACGTCACAATCAATTGAAAAAAGAAATAATGGCATGAAGTTGTTGTATTCGTGGTTCTTGGACCAAATGTTTATTATGCAGTTTTTCCATGGAAGTCATGAGTTATAGCATTCTGATCCTGCAATAGCACAGAATATGATCCCTTATTTTTATTGACTGTGTTTCAATTACCTGAGACTTTTTAGTGGACAACAGAAACTAACATAGATATTGATTTTGTGCAGTCTACTTTCTCAAGGATTAGCTGGAATCCAACCTGTCGACATTCCTGGGATCCAAAACGTTAGTTATTTCCTATTGCTGTTTTTTATTCATTTTGGGTTACCATTTGAAGTTGAAATTTTAACTTTTAAACTAGTGCTACTATTAATAATGGGTTTGATTTGGATGTTTGCTAAAATGGTTACTCGGATTTGCAGGTTAACGTGACAGATCACATAGAGGGACATTCTTCATATTTGTGGGCTACACAACAGGTTATAGATGAACTTCAATTAGATTCGTATTATCCTGTTTTCACATAATTTTCAGCAGTGATTCTTCCGATTCTTCTTTGTTTCATAGCGTCTCTGTCACTGCCTTGTATATGGATATATAGCCAGCTAGCCATAGGAACAACATCTATTAATAAACCAAAACTTTTCATTCTACGTGTTATATCATAATGAAAAAAAAAAATTGTACATTTTAAAATCATCTATATAATAGTACACTTTTGAAATGTAAAATAATTAATGTAAAATGTATGTAAAATTTTGTCAGGTACCAAAATAATAGTACCTTCTGGATGGAAAAGGAAAATGTTTTCTTAACACTAATTGACAACCACCATATAGGAGTATTTTGGTTATTAAAAAACGTTAATTTTTGTATTTAAAAAAAGAAGAAGAGAAATTGAAGAGAAAAATAGCAGTTGTAAAATGAATGTAAAAGTTTATTTAATGTTAAGATAATAGTAAAAGGGCAACATCCAGGTTACAAGGGTAAGCGTCGAAAATTTCCCTCTGTTGGATTAACGGATTAGGTTATGTCATTAGTTTTTTGTGTGTGTATATCTTTTATTCTTTGTAATTTGTATCCTGATATTTTGTAACTTATTGTCATGTTGCATGATTTAGAAAAAAGAAAAAAACTACTCATCTAAGGGCGTTTCTTCTTGCATCTCACTTTTTTCTTCCTGCACCCCATAAAATATGGAATTCCCAAACTACTATATTCACCTCCTTTTCCTTTTATGTAATACATGGGTTGGGTTAATAATGTTGAAATTAGTAAAAGGAGTTAACTATCGGGACACATCAAATACTTAAAAGAAAAAACTAGATATGTGCGTTTATTTTTATATTATTATTAATAATAAAACTATATTATTAAATTTATAAAAATATATTCACAAAATTTAATCATAAAATAATCAGTTTTTATAACTTCAGTATAGACAACGTTATTCATTGAAAATAGATTATTTAGGTTAAAAATTAATTAAAAAATCTAAAAGGTGAAATAATAAAATTATTTATATTAATTAAGAGCAAAATTTAAAATAAAAATGTGAGTTATTAGGTAGTTATAAAAATCAATTCCTTTTATATATTGATATAGATTAATAAGTATTTCAAGAAAAAAATTAAATAAAATATAAAATTTTAAAGGTATAATTATATGCTATTGGATAAGTGCACCTACACGACGGCAAGCCTTGCAGCTAATAAATAAAAGAAATCAATGCTAGTTTACTTCATATGAACAAAAATAACTTCACATGGTCTAAACCACAGTTTTGAATCTACTTAGGAAATAAAATGTTTCTTTACCTATATTAGTGGATACTTTTTGAGTTTAGACATAAGAAAATCTGACCAATTTTATCCTATTTGATGACATTGTTACTGAAACACTTTTTTCTTAATAGAGATTCTACTTTTAATAATTTTTTATTTATCATAAGTTTCAATGCATAAAAATCAATTAAATATAGATTAGTAAACTTAATGATATTAACCAAGTTCCTAATAAAATCAATTATTTGTGCTTATACTTAAGTCCAAAAATAATCTTAGTATTCTACATCTCTAATATGATATTAGAAGATAGTCTATATTAAATATAATATGGCTCAAATTTTAAAGGTAAGATAAAAAAATCTATTAACTATTGGTATTTCTAAATTTATCCCTATTATTTAACCTGGGACGAAGACAATGAATGCATATTTTTTCTTCTTGAAAGTGAATTGTCTCTAAGACACTATTTTCAATTAAATACATTTTAATTGTTTTTAGTTCATTAATTTTGACACAAAATTAAAATTTATTTATGTCTCAAATTTTAATATATTTTGATCTCCAAATTTAAAAAAATAAAAGTGAATGTATAATTTAATTACATAATTTTTTTTACGTGTCAAATATGTACCAAACTAATATTTAAATCGTTTACATCAACACTGTTTAACATACATCTCCACTTCAATATCAGTCGGAAACTCATTTAACAAGTCCAAACAAATTAATAATATTAAGTTAAAATGACTATATCTATTTATTTTTAAAGATAGAAAACATAAATATATTAATATTTAAAACAAAAACAAAATTCAATTTCACAATGACTAAAAGAATATTTAATTCTACATTTTATATTAAAAGCTCAATTCTCATCGATAAATCCATGTCAAATTTAAGTGACAATTAAAAATATATATAATTATGCTTATCCTTAAAATTTGTCGGGTCGACCCTATATGCAAAATCTTGTACTACAATTTTAAAGAATAAAAAAATAAAGCCGTTTTGTTTTACATGCTCTCACTTAAAGATTCAGTTGTCTCTCTTTTTCCCTCACTCTAAACCTACTCCAAATTAAACAACAACAAAATCATTCGCAAAGGCATTCTAGTGGTTTAGGTTAGAGGTGATCAAATTTGATTGTTTATGCTACCAAATTCAAAATATTCATACCATATGAAAAGTCTAATAAAAATAATAATAATAATAATAACTTCACACCCTAACAAGACCCATGCCGGCAAATGAAAATCTAATGTTTAACTCATTAAAGATTCTAACGTGTGAAAACAACACTAATGTTCACGCTGACCATAGATTTTTCTGTCAGAAGCAAAATAGTCGAACTGAAATTAAGATTAGTCTGTGTTTGGTCACAAGTAGTTAAAGGTGTTAAAACTTTGCAAACCCGGAATAAGCCTTCACTTTGACTTGGTTTCTAGGAGTGTCACGTCACTTTCGCGTTTGAACAAGTGATTTTGAATTTCACGTTCCTTTCTACACTCACCTAAACACTCCATCTTCTACTCATCTTTTTCCTGTTTCTAATATATACGCTAGGGCTTTCAAATACAACTTTCATCGGTTTCACTTATAATATAATATCCTACACTTCCGTATACCAACAAACAAATCAATCCATTTTTCTGCACCGCCAAATCTAACCAAATAAAATCAATGCAAGTTTTAAATGTTTGTACACATAGGTTTTCCTTATACAAAACATGCAAGTAAAAAAAAAGACACATTTTCATTGATTGTTGGAGATTCATATCGATATCGATTAGAACTAAGTACAAATTTTACTTACAAACTAATTGTATAGAATTAAATTAAATTTAAAAGACAATTTGTTAACATCGTGATCAACATTCCCATTTACACATTCAAACTCAACTGGGGAAAGCAATCTATGAGGCTTTTAGGAGTTGTCAACCTGAGCGATGTTGATTTGGAAGACAATGTTTTGTTGAATTTTTCATAGCTACATTTTCATTTCACACCCAAAGTCTTCAACTTCATCTGCACTTTCCCTCATTCTCAACAATCATTGTTTTTTCGCCTCTAGAATCCACTTGCTTACAAAACACTACCACCACTGTTAAATGCGCGATTTCATGTCAAATCCTCACATTACGCATCCAATAATGAAACTAAATTATCACAATTACGCAGTTTAATTAGTCGCACCGATTATTGGCATTGCCACCATGGCCACTCACTCTTTTTAGTGCCTGCTTCACTTATATTTCGCTGTATTATACAGATAACAATAGAAAGGGAAGTGGGACAAAAAGAAACACAATACATATCGCATCATGAAGAGTTTTTCAATTTTTTGTTTTAGAAATAGAGAGAACAATCACATGTACCACATTCTTATTGTTTCTCTCACTTCATATTATTTATCATGATTATGTATAATTGGGATGAAAAGAAAATATATAAAAAAAAAAAAAGGATCAAATTGTTGTTTTTATTTTTTATTTTTTTTTTATTTTCTAAAAGAGAGGGCACACCACGCGCTTGGTTGGCACAGCGACGAGTCGCGTGGCTTTTGGAGCGGTGAGTCCGAAAATGTCACCCATGTCCAACTCACTGGGTTTCATTCCATCTGGCAATTCCCACGTGAAGCAGTGAAGGAGGTGAGCCACCGCCAATTCAAGCGCGTACAGCCCCAACTGCATCCCGGGGCAGGACCTTCGACCCGACCCGAAAGGAATGAACTCGAAGTTGCTACCCTTGAAGTCGGGCACGCCCGGTTCCAAAAACCGGGCGGGTTTGAATGTTTCGGGTTCCTCCCAGGAGTTTTTGTCTCTCCCAATTGCCCACGCGTTGATCATCACGCGCGCCTTCTTGGGGATGAAGTAGCCGCTGACCGTCGCTTCCTCCGCCGTCTCGTGGAGGAGGAGCGGGATCGGAGGGTGGAGGCGTAGGGTCTCTTTAAGGGCACATTTTAGGAATGTGAGTTTCTCAAAATCGGACTCTTCGACCCGACGGTCCAGGCCCACTACATCCGCCAGCTCCTGTTGGACCCTCTTTTGGTCTTCTGGGCTTCTCATTAGCTCCGCCATGGCCCACTCAATCGCCGATGCCACGGTTTCCGTCCCTCCAAACATCACATCCTGTATTGAAGAAGCACAACACAGTCACCAAAGAAATTCAAATTTTCATCTATAACTATATACAAGGGGAATTCCCTCTTTTATGTCCATATTTCATAATTTCAACTTTACCCTTTATAATTTAATTATTTATTAAATTTTTAAAAATTAACAGTTACTTTTACAAGTTTTTATAAAATTATTTACTTATCTCCTTTTTCTTTTTTTCTCTTACTATTCATCAACAGTT
>Ga0209589_1009381_pt1 | contig 14811 bp, 8 predicted proteins | sample CowpeawhiteBW_FD_187525 | JGI IMG/M metagenome (GOLD analysis project Ga0209589, IMG submission 187525) | Root nodule microbial communities of legume samples collected from California USA - Cow pea white BW (SPAdes) (version 2) | ecosystem: Host-associated > Plants > Roots > Nodule | place: USA... | reverse complement strand
CCCCAATGAGTTTTTTTTTTTTTTTTATAGTTATAGATTTAAAATAGTAATATTTATTCATATTTTTTTAATATTTCTTGTTATCAATTAAAATTGATTAAAAAAATTTAAATTTTGTCATTTAAATTTTTAGTGATTTAGAAGTCAAATTCATCAAAATTTATATCTAATAAATTTCAACAAATATAAAGAAAAAAGGTGTTTAAAAGTGTGGGATCCCATTCCTTTTTTTTTTTTAAATACAATTTTGATTTGATCTCTAATTTATATGTATTTTACTTTCTCTATTCTGATGATTCAATTAAATCTTAAACTTAACATATCTATTTAAATGCCCTTTTTTTAATTAAAATCATAGAAAAAGATAATGAAAAACAGCGACCCGCGTACCAACTACCCAAAAAGTGCAAAGCTGCTCTAACAATAAAATAATGAAATAGTATTCACCAAGATTGAAAACTCTTGGAAATTCAAAGGTAATGATGGTTAGCCACGAAGCTACTCAAACTATTTAATAATTGAACGTGAAAATTAGTATATTAATTTGAATTAGGTAAATAAGATCCACTAATTTGGCCAGTAATCTAATATTTTCACCAAGTTGACAATGGATTAAAGTTTTAAAACATTATATATATGTGAGTGGTAACAGTGAATACAAAGGTGGTGAAGATGAAAATTTGAAGGTAAAATTTGTTACAGGATGAAAGCAGGAGAAGAGAGAGCTTCAGGTCTTAGCAACGGTGAGGTGTTGACGGAGACGGAGGCTCTGTTGGCGGTTATTGAAGGGATTGGAGGAATACCCGACGCAGCATCCATGGAAGGGAACAAGGTAGTTGGTGAGATATCAAGTATGGTGGAAGAGGATGTGATTGTGGCGCTGAGCGAGGTGTTGGTTAGAGTTAACGAGTTGAGGGAGCGTTTCGGGTGTCTGAGTTTCGGAGAAGTGGTGGAGTTGGTTTACGTGATGAACAGATTGGAGAAGTGCAAAGAGGTGGTGGAAGAGGTGGTGGTGGTTGCAGAGAAACAGAGATTATTATGGGATGCAGTGAGAGAAGTGAAGGAGAAGGTTGAGAAGAAGGTGTTTAGGGAAGAAGAGAAAACGATGAGAACACAGAGACACAGGGCAACAAAGTCAGATAGGTTTCAATTTCCAACGTTTTTTATCGATTCTGTTGATTTGGTCCGGTTTCCCTCCGCAAGGTTGTTGTTGTGAGTGTAAATTACTATTATCATTGTTTTACTTATATAATTTTAAAATGTAATTAATCCCTATTTGTATTTAAAATATTTTATACTTTTTAATATGAATTTTGTTGGTGTTATTATTCATTTTTTAAATAAGATAACCACATTTAAAATGTTATGACCAGCACCATCCAGATAAATAAAAATGAAAAAAAAAATCTTTCAAAAATGTTGAAGAGATCGGTAATAAACAGGTTGGGATTATTTTGTTTATGTGCTTTCTAAGGTTGGTGGGACGTGTGAAAGAATTTTCGCAACTTTGATTAATGCCAATTTAAAAGTTTGTAATGATTTGACATAAGTTTCAAACGTCATAATTTCATAAATAAATGAAAAACATTGAAACGATCAAATTAATATTTTTAAACTATAACAATTTTAGTATTGTATTGTTAAGTTAGTAGTTAACAATATAAAAAAGGTAAAGTTAACTTGTAAGTCATTTCTCAACAAACATGAAATTAATTTATAATAAATTAGTTCTTATAAAAACTATAAAAAAAAGGATTAGTCAAATAACAAAACTAGTAGGGGTGATAATGCATGTCGACTTGTCCTATTTAGACGTCTTGCATTTGGTCCCCAAAATGTAAATTGGGTTGATCCGCTCCACGTTAAAAATGTGAGTTGAAAAGTCTAATCCGTCCTGCATAAGTTTTGGCCCACAAGCTTGTGGACCAACCCACTTTTTTTTTTTAAAGAAAAATCTATAATAAAGGTTTTGATGTTCAACAAATTCGTGAACTTTAATAGGTTCACAAAATTAAACAAGGACTTCGGGAGCAAAGACTTTGAGCAGTTAGATGATAAATTAACAATTTAACATTTTCATCATATTCATATTCATACTTTGACATACATAATGTATTTTTCAAATTTTAAGACATCCAATAATACATAACACTTGTTTTTTCTACTCATACAAGGATTTGAAGCATTTATATAAAAGTCTAGAAAGAAAGTAATCAATATAGTGCAAAATTTTGTTTTGTTATATTAGCCACCGACAAATTATGTGGGTCAGCAAGCTCAATATCTTGACTTGTCTTACATTGTTTTGGTGGGTCTACTGGCCAATAACCAGACTTAACCCACATTTTCACCCCTCTAAAAAGTAGTAAAAAGAATAAAATTGGTGAAACATAAAAAATATACAATAACAAAACATATTGATTCTACTATTTATTTTTAAATAAATTCATCATCGATTATCTAAATATTAGTACTTATTATTGTAAATTTACAAATTAATCAATTTAAAACCTCAATTAATTTAACATTTCCACTTTTAACTGATAGGTTAATTTTGGAAGAAATTACAACATGATACACTAAATATATATTCGATCTTAATCTACATTCAACCTAACTTAAATTTATGTAAATTAATATAAGAAAGTATTAGTTTGACCTAACTCTATCCAAGTCTAACCTTAATTTTGTTCATGTTAAATTTAAATTTGGATTAAATAAATACTTTTCAAATATTTATAATATTTTTTAAATATATTTTTTCACTCTTATTTTAAAAAATTGTTCACGAGTAATCGTGACCCAATCTTTTCTTTAACATTTTAACTTTGAAAACGTATTTTTAGTTTTCTTACTCTGACCAGTATGAGTCAAAATCAAACTTGAAAATTGGACTAAATTGACATGTGTATTCATTATCATGTCTCCTAATTCTTTTCTTTTAATTTTTAATTTCATTCCAATACACTGGTGCAGGGAAGGGAAATGACAACGATTATTTCCAACTTTTGGCTTTGGGTCCGCAACTGCTACATATACGACCGAAGTAAAAAGTTAGTATTTTATGTCTCGGTTACAACCCGAGGCATATTTAATCTTTACTGCCTCGATTCTCGCACAACCGAGGCCTAATGAGCATCAGAAATTAAAAAAAAAAACACGCAGCGGCACCGGAAGAACCTCCTGGAGGTGCGTGCAGTGGCGGTGTAGGTAGACTAAACAAAATCGTAGTGGACGTTGGTGATGGTTGCTTGAAGAACACGTAGCGGCTCCGGTGGCAATGCACAACTCCTCCACGGTGCAGCGACGGTGGTGGTTGGTCGAAGAAGAAGAAAAAGCCGTGGCGGTGCAGTGCAAGCGACGAAACGATGGCCTGGAGCGTCAGAGGTGTGCGAGATGGTGGGAGGTGTGCGTCAGAGCTGTGCGGGACGGTGGCGCAGAGCTGCGCTGGTCGTCGGAAAAGGGCGGTACGGTGCGGTGCAGGCGACGAAATGCTGGCCTGGAGCGTCGGAGGTGTGTAGGATGGTGGGAGTTGTGCGTCGGAGGTGTGCTGGACGGTGGGAGTTATGCGGGACAGTGGCGCTGGTCGTTGGAGAAGATGAAGGCTGGCCGGAGATGGTGAAGCTCGCAGAGAAATCGGAGAAGATGTCGCTGCACAATGAAGAAATTGGAGTTTTTTAACCCTACGAAGGGATACTGCCTCGGTTATTCGAAACAGAGGCATATTGTATCCTTACTGTCTCGGGTGGGCGCTTGACCGAGGCCTATTGTCTCGCTACTGCCTCGGTTATTAGAGAACCGAGGCATATTGCTTCAGTAAAAAAAATTCAAATTATAGATCAACGTGTGAGTCAAAAAAATTTTTATGCTTATATGCAGCGGATCCGCAGCTGAGACATATAGTGCAATGTAAATGCTCCAAAATGCAATGAAAACACAAACGCGTGACTGTAAATGAATAATTCATTCGCTTATTAACTACGCGTGACTGTAAATGAATAATTCATTCGCTTATTAATTAAATTAGTTTTCGATTCAAACTCATATTGAATTCCATTCTTCAAAAATCTGAATTTTAATCTTTAGTTTTACGGTGTAGTCACTGTAAACAAGTCAGAGAATCAAAATTCTAACTCTCTTTTTATCTATGTGAATTATATGATTATTAATTTTAACATTTTTTTAACAATGATGAGGTACCTTTATTTATTAATTAATATGTTTAATATAATTTAAAAAATATAAATAAATAAATTTATATTAGAAAATATTTTTAATAAGAATTAAGAGTTAATACCTAATAATAATTGATACATAAGTTAAATTTTTGTGTACTATTACAAAATTATAATCACGAGTAATTAATAATTATTTTTAAATCATGCTAGTTTAAAATTGGAAAATACATAATAAATTTATTTATTTTTACCTATTATTAATTTTTCTATTAATTAGATGATATGTTCACATGATTATTATCTTATTACGTGACATTGCTAAATCATTATTATATGTAATTTTATTATTTGATAGGCCATCTATAATATAATATAATATAATATAATATAATATAATATAATATAATATAATATAATATAATATAATATATATATATATATATATATATATTTATTTATTTATTTATTTATTTATTTATTTATTTATTGTGCGAATTATATTTTGGATGAACAAATCTTGTACACCCAAATTTTGCACACTTAAATTTTGGTTAAAATTGAATTATAATAGATATAGTTTTAACTATTAAATTATATTTTTGTAAATTTATATTTTTATTAAATTACATCTGATTCCTCAACAAATCCTTTTATTGTATGATCTCGGTAACCAAGCTGGAAATTTGAAAAATGCAAAACCTTCAAAAAAACAATTTAGAAAATACAGTTTATTTAAAAACATAATATTTTAATCTATTTATAATGAAAAAACATAATACCCACAAAAAGACAAACAATAAATAAAATAGTAATAATATTTGTGTGATCCCAAATTTTCGAGCTCCATTATCAAATGTCATTCCGTCACACAGAAGTCCATCTCCAATAATATTTTATGAGAGTGTCGGATATGTTGGTAAATTTTTAACTGATTAAGTCTGGGTGTAATGGTCGATGATTTTATATTTTATAAATAAAATATTAAATTATTATATATTTTTAATTTTAAATTAAAATCATGAAATTATAATGTATCTATGACTTAACAGTCATGTCACTTACCAATCTAATATCAGAGATTCCATTCAAATAACAAATTTGATATAGGATATTAATAATTCAATTAAAATTTTTTAAATTTATTATAACCTTAAATACAAAGTCAAAAACACTAAGTTTTAAAATAGTGAATTAAACAGGTGGATTATTGAATAGTTAGAATATGCAGATGAATCATGTTTATACATTGTTACACATCCCAAGTCTCATAATGTTGTGTTCGGCACGTTATTTAGATAATTGTTTAATTGTTATACATTTAAGATACTAAAATCCTAAAAAATATTTAACTCAACTAATACCTTCAACTTTATAACTCACTGATTAATAATTTTCACCCAAATTTTAAATTGCATGCTATAAACTATTATTCTATTATTAAGTATAATTTAAATTAATAATAATTTTCAACTTTATAATTCATTGTAATACAAATTTTAAAATTTTTATTTTATATTTTATTTTTATGTTATCATAAATTTTAAAATAATTATTAATTATCATCCCTTATAATTTTATTTATAACATATTTAGTAGTATGTTGGAATTTATTCTTTTAGATCATACTGGGCCAGGAAACGCATTCCCATGTCTAATAAAACCGAACATCCTCGCAAAAAACGACCTCGTCTTGGATACAACGTTTTCCCATTCAAACTCAAGGATGCCACGTGGTGAAACAAAGAGAACAACTCACCACGATGTAACCTATGTCTTTGGCTTTCACTACCACCTGTAAAAAAAAAAACATATTTTTATAATGAGAAGTCATTCAAATACATACTATGTTGAGAGATGTTTATATTTTATTTGTCCTCCATGAGATCTTAATTTTAAGATTTTCCTCGACGTATCCTGATGAATTTTTTTTATAAAATTTAAATATTAAAGTTAAGATTTTTGACAAGATCAATGTTGAAACAGGTTTATGCGTGACTAAGTAATATTAAGACATCTTCACATGAAACAAAACTACGAACAGAAAAAACGCGTGTAGTAAAAAAGTGTTTTTTCGTTGATGATGAGCTTTTGCGTTGGTGATATTTGTATAAATACGCATTTGGAAGAGGAGGTGTTTTAGAAGAACATCATCATCAGAACAAAAACAGCCAAAGAGGATTTCTGCGACGGAACTTCCTTTTTCGGCTTTCAGTGTCTCTTTGTTTCTGTCACTCATCGCCACAAATCCCTTCTTTACCCCTTTCTTTCCCTCCTTCTAACCTTCAACGCGCATTCCTTGTTGTTTCCCACTGGATTACGATTCCGATCGGAGCGTCTATTCTTACAAATCAATCGTGTTTCGTTGGATTTGGATTGAACTCTAAATAATGTGCTGTGCCGGTGGACATTACTGTAAGAAGAACAGTGATGTTTGTGGCCAGGTAATTGTAATCTCGTTTACGAAAATTTTCATGTTTTCGCCGTGGTTTCGTTTTGCCCCTTGAGTTGATCTTTGTTTTTATTGATTCTGGGTGTCTTTTGTTTGATGAAAAACTGATTGCATTATATCTGATCTTCAGTTAGGGGCTGGTAATGGTAATTTGGTACTCTGATTGTGACCCTTTTACTATGTGTGTTATTTCTGTGGTCTAAAACTTTTTACTATCTGAGAAATGAGTTTTCAAAGGTATTTTAGCAAAGATGTTGGACTATTTCGTAGGGTAATCTATGGCACACGCTTATACTCTCAGTTCCTTCTTCGGTTTTGTATTTGGCGGAGGGAAAGGGTTTGAGTACGCACACGCGTAATGGGATTGGAATGGATGAACAACAACTAGTTATACGTTCATGATGTAGCTTTTTAGGCTATGATTATTCATTAGAATTGGCCCTCAGTGTTCTTGTCCATGATGCTCGGAGTTCTTCTGATAAATTTCAATGATTATTGAAAAGAATCATGAAAAAACGTGGTTTGAGTGGAGTTGCATTGTCAAGTTAACAAAGATGTTGTATTGTTCTGATGAATGTTGAGTCTGATGTTTATTCTTTGATGATACAGGAGTCGAGTCAAGCATGGGGCATATCAAGAATGTGCTGCATTTTGCGTGCTTTGGATGTAAAAACATTAATATTTGTTTTTGCTGTTGTGCCAATGTGCACATTTGGCATATACTTGCACGGACAGAAAATCTCGTACTTCCTTAGACCGCTGTGGGAAAAACCTCCGAAGCCTTTCATTGTCATTCCTCATTACTACAACGAAATCGTGTCGATGGAAAATCTCTGCAGACTTCATGGCTGGGGGGTGCGCGAGTTCCCAAGACGTGTGTACGATGCTGTGTTGTTCAGCAACGAATTGGAGATACTTAACCTGCGGTGGAGAGAACTGTATCCTTACATAACACAGTTTGTTCTGCTAGAATCAAATTCCACCTTCACGGGTAGGCCTAAACCTCTGGTTTTCAAAGGCAACCGGGAGAAGTTCAGATTTGTGGATTCTCGATTAACATATGGAACCATCGGAGGGAGATTCATCAAAGGAGAAAACCCGTTCATCGAGGAGGCGTATCAGCGTGTAGCATTGGATCATCTCCTTAAGATAGCTGGTATCACTGATGACGACTTGCTGATAATGTCTGATGTTGATGAGATTCCAAGTGCTCACACTATTAACCTCTTGCGTTGGTGTGATGATGTGCCTTCAATCCTTCATCTTCAGCTGAAGAACTATCTATATTCATTTGAGTTTCTTGCGGATGATAACAGCTGGAGAGCCTCCGTTCACAGGTATCAGAGTGGTAAGACAAGGTATGCACATTACCGCCAATCTGATAACTTGTTAGCAGATGCTGGTTGGCATTGCAGCTTCTGCTTCCGCCGTATCAGCGATTTCATCTTTAAGATGAAAGCTTATAGTCACAATGACAGAGTCAGATTCTCTCATTATCTAAATCCCAAGAGAATTCAAGATGTAATATGCAAAGGTGCTGATTTGTTTGACATGCTACCAGAAGAGTACACCTTCAAGGAAATCATTGGTAAAATGGGACCAATACCCCACTCTTATTCTGCAGTTCATCTCCCTGCTTATCTGCTGAAAAATGCAGACAAGTATAGATTTCTCTTGCCTGGAAATTGCTTGAGAGAGGACAGATGATCCTAGGATGCTAATTTATGATGCAGTTTTGTTGTGCAGCTACGGAGATACAGATACTTCTCATACAGTTTCGGTGTTCTGTAAGATTCTTTTGTTCTCCAGAATTTTGTTTTGTTAGAAAAAATTCTTTGATCTTGGAGACAATTGTGTACATAGTTTTTACACTTGATCTTCTTTAAGTAAATCTATTATGTTTATTAGGTTTTAGAATACATGTTTGCAGTCCTGAGGTATTAGTGTGGCTAATTCCCACATAAGAACAGTAGTTTAAAGTTCCCATCACATGATGTTATGAATTAGCGGTGACAGTGATTTTAAGGATTCGTCGTAGTTGTTATTCAAGAATGTTATGGGATCTCATTTTATGAATTCTATTCAAGAGAAGTGCAGCATTACCTATTGCTTGTTTCATAGTTGATTTCTACTCTTACCATGGGATTGTTTAAATTTCTCTGTAAGCGTTTTGTAAAATATAAAAAAAAGAAGAAGCAAACTTTATTATAAAGAAAAATTAGATCATGTATAAGTTTAAAAAACATTTTTGAAGAAATTTATGCAAGAGAGTTGTAGAAAAAATACACTTTTTTGTGAAATTAGAAGATTGATTCAAACACTTTTTGAATACAAGTTTAGATTTGTTGTGTTGGGGATTGCCTATGACAAATTCCAAGAGTCTGATTACACTTTCCAAATTTGAAGTTTTGAATTGGACAAACCGCAAAGACCAATATCTCGTGGCGGACAATGATATGATACCGAGCAATTTTATGTCGTGACGGTAATTCGACTATGTCGTCTTATTTCCAATAATCTCATTATTAATCAGCTCAAATATTATTTTAAGAGAAAATTTAACTGATTATAACCAACAATAATTTAATGGAAAATTACAACAATTTTTTTAGAAATTAGTTTGTAATATAAGCTACTTTCAGGGGAATTGGATATGTTGGTATCAGTTAAGAAATAACAATCCCATAAGCAAGTAATAAGTTTGATTTTTTATAATAAGAAACAAATTGATTTACAATACTAATTTTAAAGATTAAATTAGTATTTTGCAGTGAATAATATCTATTAATTTATGATATCTTAAACAATAAACGAGTGGAGAATAGGGTATGATATGAATCCCACGGATCATGGTGGAAACATCAGAATTAACGAATGAGATGCTTTTTCATGGACTATATACCAATTAAGAATCAGATTTTCCATTTATTCCTACACCCAACCCATGCCTGTGCCTTTGGAATTTTTGGCCTGCAATTGTATATTAATATTATTATCATTGTTATTCTTGTCCTCCACAATAGAGTAAATTATATTTTCCTTTTCTTGGAATTATAAATCCTTATATTGGTTCAAGTTATATTGTATATATCCTTTGTTCTTAAGTGAGAGTGTGGAAGATGAAATCCACAAAACAAACTAAGAAATTAAAACTAAAAAGATGAGAAAGAGTAGCAGCACTAGCATTGCATGCAACATCTGATATACACAGTTACAGTTTTACACTACACTTTAGAAAAGAACACTCAAATGTATAAATAATCAAAAGAAGGAATAAATGTTATGCAGAAATGGTGTGAAGTCTGAACCATATCTTCTGGGGAAGAAAAAACATGGAGGATTTAGAATAAAGCTGCAACAATAATTTAATAGCGCACTCAACTACCTTCAAAATTCCCATTTACATGAATATAATATTACTATGAAGTGCCTATAAAAAGGGTCTGCAAGAGTTGAATGAAAATCACACTAACATCAAACTAAACCTAGAGTTTGCAATGCAAACGAAAATGGGGTTTGGGCAGCGCCAGCACTGCTATGGTGATGAGCGGATGAGGATGGATACTCAGTCTGAGGAAGAAAACTATTTCTTCCATGAAGAGTCTTGGAGCTCTGAGAACAACAACTTCCACAAGCAGCAGCAGCAGCACCCAGCCATGCACATGAACATGCAAAAACAGCCATGCAAATTGGGAGGAGGAATGTTTCAGGAAGGCATGCACAGTGAGCATGGCTTCGGAAATGGTTATGCGCATCATGGGGGTGGCAGAAGGTTCCCTTACGGTGGTAATGGTGGTGGTGGTGGCAGGTTCAATTCTGGTGGGCAACACCGTGAGTATTTCTCCGAGGAAACCGAGTACGAGGAGTTTTACACAGAGGAGCATGTTGGTTCAAAGTTGGGTGAAATGAGATACCAGAATAATAACTGCTATGCCAATGCCTATGACAGGAACATGATTAGCAACATGAACTACAAACCACACAAAGTTCAGTGGACAGCAAAGGGGGTCTAAGTTGCAACCTACACCAACTTCCTCTGCACTTCCTTCTAATGTTCCAATAAAACAGTTCTATTAAAGTGTGTGTTTTCATGTTTTCTTATTTGAATAAGATTCCACCCTGTGTGTTTGGGTGTTACTTTTAATGCCATTAACTTGTTATGTAATAATATAATGTTGTCTAAGATTATGATGATGATTGAGACTAATGCCTTGTGGTGGTTGATGACTGATTAATCGCTTCTGCACATATCGGTTTAGAAGAGCTTTTCAAATTAGTTTCTAAATGGCATCCTTTATATTATTCTATTATAATATTATATTTAAGAAAAAAGTCTCAAAATAATTCTTTTAGTACTAATACACCTTATAAAATCATGTCTAAGAACAAAAAGTCTCAGCTGTTTGATAAATGTATTTTATCAAACAGTTGGTTCATTTTAGGATTTCACTTAAACATTTCTTCAAACAGTTTCAGTATTTGCATTTCCATGTAGTTTCTCTTAATTCTAACTTTCAGAACATGTTTGCGTACATCATTCATTGCATTCTAAACATTCATTGATCACTCCTACTCATGTCAGAGTAATTTCATACTATATTTGCATTTTTTCTTTCATATTAACATGCATTCTGTTACAGCAGTATTGTATACATTCTCTACACTATTTTTAGTTACAATTTTGTGACAATCACCATGGTTAAACTCTCACAAATTAACTACTAAAATCAAAGCTCCTAGGATTGACACTCAGGTTTTCTCTATACTACATTAAAGAGGGAGTTTGATTTTGATTAGAGTTCTATGTGACAGGCCTCTATCATTTTAGTCAGTCATTCAAGTTTTCAGGTTTGAGAGTTATAGCTGCCTATATAAGACTTTCTTCAAAGACAAATAACACACAATTCATCATTTCTAAACACTTTTGGTTTTCTCTGAAGTTCACGTGTTGTTCTTTTCTCAGGTTTGAATACAATTTAGCATTTCACTTCATTCTCTGTTCCATTCTGTTGTCTGTTTTGCTTTGTGCAATTTTCATTTTGTTCTATTATCATTGCTTATTTTAGTTTCATTACCATGTGTACATCAATTAGAGATAAGAAAATTTTGTAATATATAAATGGATGCAGATTTTACTTTATAAGTAAAGATAAATTCTACTTCCTAACATGAGCCGATTAGAGTCAAAGATACATTCATATCATTCGCCCACTGAAGAATTCGAAGATGTCACATACGTTTCCCATCAATTTCTTATTTTACATACTGCTGAAAATGTATAAGTAAATGGTGACGACAGTATCCACTCCAACCAGCTTTAAGATATTCCTATCTATTATATATGCTAGTGCTCAAAGATCCACATCTAATTTTCTTTATGTTTGCTTACAGCTGAGTGGTATCAGATTCAGCCTTATCATCACAGAATTTCTTTTCTTATTTTGATAAATGCCTTATCATCACAGAATAACAGCATATAGATGATGTATATATATAAACATATACACGGTGACAAAAATAAAGAAAGAATGATGAAGGTGTGAGTAACAGAAGGTATAGCAGATAGAAAATGGAAAGCCAAAACCTGAAGTGGAGATACCGAGGGTGGTGCCCCTCGAATGATTACGAGGTGCATGAAGTAACAGGGCCTGCACTACGCAAGCGTTTTGATCGTCCTCTTCATCAGAAGGGTCATGTGGCCTTCAAAACCATCCTAGAAGAACCAATACCAGTAGCAGCAGAAGCAACACCTGTTCCTGATACTCACGAGACTTCTAAAAGTGCTTTTAGGAGCGTAGACCAAAATGCTGACGCCTTTATCAAACAAGAGCGAAGAAGGATTGAACTTGCCAGGCTCAAATCTTTGGGACAAATTTAGTTACTCACCATCTTAAGGCCATGCATGTGCAGGGTTATCATATATATATATATATATATATATATATATATATATATATATATATATAGATGCAAAATATACTCTTAAGCCATGTATCTTTATTAGAGTCTGGTTTTTCATTTTCAGCAGAATAATGCTTGAAGCTCTAGTTAATCAACTTCTATAAAGTGTATCTCTATCCACAGTTGAATAACAAAAATCTAGTCATACTTTACCTTGAATCTTCTCATCCTTTGTTTTAAGCGAAGTGTAACAGCAGCAATTTTTCACAATTCTGTAAAATGATTTCCCAATTTCATCCAGTGAACATCCTCGTTGGGTAGCAGAGCTGCATGTTCAAATCCTAAGTAATACAGTTATAAAACAACTTTTAAAAACTTGTTCAACTATAAAATTCACCACCGTTTTGTGCAGTTCATCATGTTTACGGTAGTTCAGACATGATTGTTGTGTTTGGTCATTAGTTGTAATGATTTGTTCACGTTCAATGTGAAAAGCAAAGGTTTATGCTTCTCCATTTCTAGGAGTGGCAGAAAATAACCTTCAGACCGTGTAAACCAGTGACTTTCGGATTTCACACTCCCAAAGCTTTTTTTATATATAAAAAAAAAGTTAAATATGTTTTTTATACCTTAACTTTCAATGAATTTTGGAACTAGTCAATTTCGAAATTTTGGATCAATTTAGTCTTTCATCTCTCGAAATACGTGCATTTAGTCATTTTAATCAAATTTTGTTAAATTTATTTAATATTTCAAACGCGTTTCATAATAGTATTTGACTTAACATCAAAGCAACAATGTGTCAAATAATTTAAACAATTCAAATACAATCTTGAAATACATACGAAACATCAAATAAACATAACAAAATTTTATTAAAAAGACTAAATCCGCATATTTCGAAGAAAGATGAAGAACTAAATTGGTCCAAAAGTTTCGAAATGGACTAATTTCAAAATTCACTATAAGTTAAGGGACCAAAAACATATTTTCATATTATTTTATATAATGAAAAAAAATTAAAAAAATACTTTCAGATTATACCACAAATATTTTTTGATGGACAAAAAGGCAAAGGGATTATTTTAAAATTTATGAGATGCGGAAAGAAAGTATGGGGGTGTAAAAAGAAATACCTGTCAGCTTTACTTTGTCAACCCTAAACACGGCCCACTTTCCACACAGTTCATTTCATGTTCTGCTCCACAATTTCATCCTGCAGCCCATTACATTTTAAAAATTTAATTTTATCCAATTTTTTTATATTTTGAGTCATGAAAGGTATAATTTGAAAATATTTCAGAATATACAATTAAAATATAAAAATTATATTCAGAACATTTTCAAATTATATAATTTAAAATATAACTTTTTATTTTAGGTTATATGTTTCGAAATATAGAATTAAAAAGCCATCCTCATGTTTTAGGTGAAAAGTGTAGTCCAATTGATTTGATTCTAATAACTTTTAATTGTATAAATCATATGCCGAATAACGCATATTTTTAAAATATTAAAAAAAACTTTTTATTTATTAACTCCATTAAAATACCAACATTCATGCAAGTTTGTGTCTATAATGGCTTCAGATCCTTTCCCGTAACATACATAATCAGTGTATGATATCTTAGCCATCAAAATTTATGATTTATTTTTATTAAAAATGTTATAAACTAATATTTAAAAATAATGGAAGAATGAGATTCAAAGAATACTCGCGTATTTATTACAGTTTTGGAAATTCTTTTATTGCAACAGAAAATGCGAGGGTGAGGGATCTTATATTCGTTTTTACAAGTTTTAGTTGTTAGGGATAGTTGTTTGTCAGTTTTTAATTTTTAATTTTAAAAACAAAAAACTTATTTTGTAAATTCGATGTTGAAGTACTACTTAATCCAATTTTAAAATATTTTTAATCAGTTTTCAAAATAATATTCTTGCCCCGTAGTTTTTATTAGTTTAGGTTTCAAATTCTTTTAAAAAAAATGATAATTTAAATCAAATCAACACTATCAAGAACGTATTTTCTATTCAAATAATTAAATTTAATTATATATAAACAAATTGTTCTGAAATAAATATATAATATATAATTCTGTACAAATTCACAAATGTCTATTATTAAAAAATAAACAATATTTATATACATACCGATTAAATAGTAATAAAAAATTATACGGTAAAACTGTATACATAGTTAATAAATTAGTAATGGCTGATTGGTTAAGTTCAATTACATTAACGAGTTTCCTTTCTCTTTTTTTTTTTTTTTAATTTCTTTTT
>Ga0209589_1009379_pt1 | contig 14813 bp, 10 predicted proteins | sample CowpeawhiteBW_FD_187525 | JGI IMG/M metagenome (GOLD analysis project Ga0209589, IMG submission 187525) | Root nodule microbial communities of legume samples collected from California USA - Cow pea white BW (SPAdes) (version 2) | ecosystem: Host-associated > Plants > Roots > Nodule | place: USA... | reverse complement strand
AAAATCAAAGTTTAAAATCCTCGTAACAGTGCCTATGATTTTTCCAAATTGCAATACACGACTTCAAATCGCGCATTGCCTAGGCGGTATACTCCAACTGAATTCCAATTGGAAAAAGAAATTAAAACCCATGCACCCAAATAAATGTTGATTTGGTAGGGAACTAAATTTTTCAATTAATGCAATTGAAGACCAATTGCACCTTATTAACGTTGCAATAGTAAAAGTGTTTTCTTTATTCAATTCCGATTGGAATTAAACCTCACAAAGACAACGCAACATGACATCGTGCATTTATGATTTCAATTTGCAATTCTATGCTTTTGATTAAGGGACAACTGGCTTCACGTAACAGTTGCAACATGACATACGCACACAAACCAGTCCAAAACATTTATGAGCAATTAAGGAATTCAGTTTCATAGCAGGAAATTTTTCCATTGCATATCAGGAAATTGTTTTTACCGATCAAGGCTATTCAATATACACTCCAAAGCAATTGATTTTCGATTAAAAAACTTGACGGGGTAAACTTAAGTTGAGATTTTTACGTCTATTGGATTTTAGCCCCAAAAGTCTCAACATCACATAAAATCAAGTTTTAAAAGAATTATTCAACTCTCTGACCTATTGACAAGTACACCAAATCAGTTGTAGTATAGTTGAATGATATTTATCTTATCGTATCCAGAGGAATTTAACAGGTATATTGTTAGTTTCTTTTTGGGTTTTATTTAGGAAAATATTGATAGTAGTATATATTATATAGATTAAGTGGATGATTAAAAATGTAGTAGTGGAGTATAAATATAGTTGGAGGTGCGAAAAAGATGCTCTTATTGTAAATTTGATGTATAGATGCGGTTGGGATTGCATTACAATATTTTATGGGTAGTTGAACTCTCTCGTGTTGAGGTTTAATGTAATCAATTCTAATTCTTTGCACTCCTACTTCTTGAATATTTATCTATGATTTCATTCAATTGGTTATGGTTTGATTTATGTTTAATAATGAATTAACAACTCATTTTAATTGGTATGTGGTAAACTTAAGTTGAGATTTTTACATCCGTTGGGCTTAAGCCCCAAAAGCCCAAACATCACATAGAATCAAGTTTTAAAAGAGTTATCCAGTTGTGTGACCTATTGGCAGATGCACCAAGTCAGTTGTAATACATTCGAATGAGAGTTATCGTATTCACATGGATTTAGCAAGTATATTAGTAGTTTGTTTTTGGGATTTTTGTATAAAAATATTGATAATAGTATATATTATATAGATTGAGTGGAGTGGATGCTATGATTGAATTTCATCACATCATCTTCTACTACACCCCTATTGATCTTATCTATTTACAATGCAAATTATTCAATGTCCTTAGGAGTACTCTAAGGTAGATCTAAGCCCATTCCTGCAACCTAGAACCTAAGAACTTTCAAACCCAGTGCAATTCCTCCACTCTTGTAGAATGAATTATTGCCTTAAATGCATGCATCTTTTATCTAACCCACCCTTTAGATCATGTGGAAGCCTCTAGCAAAAATGAGAGGATTTGATTAGACCACAGTTTGAGACCAATCTTCTAACCTAATCCAAACCAATTAAAATGAGTTATCAAATCATCACTACGCATAAATCAAACTACAAACTATTGAATGAAGGCAAAGATAAATATCCATGTAGTAGAAGTACATAAAATTAAAATTGATTACATCCAACCTCGACACAAGAAAGTTTAACTACTCATAGAATATTGCAATGCAATCCCAACAACATCTATACATAGGATTTACAATAAGAGTATCTTTCTAGTGTCTCCAATTATATTTCTACTCTACTACTACATTTTTAATCCTCTATTCAATGTCTAAAACAAGATATGAGGTCCTTATTTATCGGAATTTTCATTGGCGCTTAGCTCTAGTCTTTGACACTAAGCCACAAAGGTTTCCTTTTATGGAGGATTTTCTTATTTCTTTGTCGCCTTTAGTGCTCAACGCCATTTTCTTGTGACTCAGCTGCAAAAGTCACATTCTAGATCTTTCCTACTGCCTTTCTAGCACTCAACGCTATGTTCTTGTGACTCAACTGCAAAATTCACATTCTAGATATTTCCTTGACCGATTTACTAGCGCTCAATGGATGATTTTGGGGCTCAACTGCAAAACCCTTTAATTACTTGAGAAATTTCTACACATCATCACAAATTCACCAATTTCCTATTTTTTGCTTCTCAGTACCTCATTCTATAATTATAAGCTAAAATGGGTTGTTTACTTACAAAATAGGATTAATCAAAACATGATAAATGTCAAATTTATATAGAAAATTAACGTGTTCTTGAAACTTATCAGATTCACTTGACAACATGGTTTTAATTAATTCAAAAAATGCAACTTCATAAATGTAATAACCTAGCTTTAATACACATGTAAGTTATTTGTAGTTTTCCCATGCAAGTAATTCAATTCCAAAAAACTACTCTAGAATCTTAAGATTCACGATTCTCACACATTAACATAAATCATAATTGGGAGACACTAACCTTGATCCGTGAGAGATCCAATGAGAATGTGTTCTTTAATCTTCTTATTCTTTAACTTCCTTTTTCTAATCTATCTCTTTGTCTTTCTTTCTTCTCTCACACTTTCTTTTTCTTGATATAATAAAACAGACACACTTGATTCTTCACCTACACTATGAAAAAGCGGAGATCTCTTGAGGTGGAGGGACAAAGTCTCCAATCAAGCCAAGTTTTGATCATGAGGATTAATTGTCTAGTTGTAAGTGGAGACTGAAGAGAAATCCAAAGTCTTCTCATGACTTACACATGTTGGAGGTTTCTTGAGAGTGTTGTGGAGGCAGGATCTGCTACATTGTCAGATCATTATCTTTTTTGTCGTCGCCTTGATGATTCGCGTTATTCTTTGTATTCCTCCTTGTAGTTGGTTTTTAACAATAGATGGGATTGGGAACCGCAATATTCCTACTCATGCTCATCGTTTATTTCATTACAGATTTCTTCTCCATTATCCACAAAAGGCTAAACCTTAACCTAGTTAACAATTTTGCAATTTAGTTCAAGCAAAAATTCTAGGTCTTCATCAAAATATATACAGAAAAACTCTCGAAACGTAGTAAAAAATGTACTTAAAAACAAAACTGTTCAAAAGAAACATTTTTATAATTCTAATCTTAATACAAATTCAACAAATAGAATAAAATTAACAACACAAATAGAAAGAAAGAACATACTAACTATAAATGAGTATAAAAGGATTAGTACACACAAACAACATGAGATTCGAGGAATGAAATTTGCCAAAACCTTCAAAAGAAGAACTCTAGAATAGAAGAAAGCAATGAGAGACAAGGAATGAAATAAGTAGATGAGAAGTCACATAGATATAAAAGAAAAAAATAGAAATAAAAAATTATTATAAGAGAATAAAGATAAATAATTATTCTCTTTTTCCTAAATAAAATTATAATTTATTGAAAAAAGATTTTAACTCATTAAATATCATTTTTAATACCAATAAAAATTAGTAGACAATGTAATAATTTAATAAAATTTTATTCTCAAACATAAAATTATATTTAATTTAATGAGGTATATTAGTACTAATTTTTTTAAGGCATGTTTTTTCTTAAACATAATTTTATAATTAATTTAATAGAGGTATATTAGTATTGTTTATTTTAGGTTTTTTTTCTTAAACATAATTTTATAGTTTATTTAATAGACGAATATTATTATTAAATTTTTTTTTAGGTCTAAAGTGAATCTTTTACCTATTTTACCTTTGAGTCGACCTTAATCTTAAAGCGAAGAAAAAAATAAAATGGTTACAATTCATTTATCCTCTAGATAATAAGAAGAAGATATTTCTCTTAAAAAAAAAAATAATAATAACAAAATAAAAAGATAATAAAAACATATAAAATCGCTTCTATACTATAACATTTGTTAATTAAATAAAAAACGGTTCTACGACATACTTTCAAAGAAGAACTTGATCGTTTGAGAACAAAGTAATGACCAAGTCCTTTAGATTGCATCTTAACTTATAATAGGTAAGGTTACATCTAACTTACAAAGTTTTTAATTGTTCAGTAACTTATCTCTTATCTTGTATTTCAAGACCTTGTCACAAGGTAAACAGTTGAAATTGCTAGGTAAGGACAGTTGTATTTGTTTGAATTTGATAATCAAAACAAAACAAAGAGCATTAGCCAAGTTGCATAAAAAACATGGGTAAGTTTCCAAATATGACTCCATGATAAAATACTTAAACATTCCTCCTTCTCCCTTCTTTGCTATAGGAGTCACTTGAGTCTTTAAAATGTGATATTTGTCAATTGTCAAAGTATTATTGTACATCTTATCTCATCTTTATTAAGAGTAACTTTTCATTTGACTTCATTCACTATAATGTTTAGGAACCTGTTTTAGAAAGAATCTACTTCTAAAATAATATGATTTGTTAAATCTACTAATGGTTGATGATTGTATTCGTACACTGTGAAAAGAAAATATACGTGGTTTTTCAAATCTTTAATTTTTCTTTTGTCCAAACCAGTTATAAAGAAACATAAAAAGTATTAGATCTAATAATGACACTGAATGTGTGAATTATTAATCTCATAGTTTTTGTTTCATAATATTTTTTTTTTAAATTAAAATGTTTTAACACTCCATAATAAAAGGAAATTGTAGAAAGGAAGAATCACTATCTTCTAGAAGTGGCAAGAGCCCTCACTTTCCAGTGTCTACTCTTTGTTGGGGAGAAACTATGTTAACGAAAACATGCCTGTCAATAAAAGGTTACCCACTCATATCTTAAATCATATCAGTTGCATTGAGTTCATTTTGTCTTTAGTTACCTCTACTCTCCTATTGTAAACTTTACTTTGTCGAGTCTTACAAATTGTTTTGGGGTGTAGAGTGAAACGTCCACTTAAAACATTTTCCAAGTCCTTCAAGTTTTCTATTTTGCTCTCGGTTCGGTGCTCCTATTCATCAACTGATTGAGAGTACTTGTTAAAGGTGCTCCGATGTTAAAGTGAGCACATGATCAATCAGTCAAAACAATAAATGTTGTAATTAATACGAGACAAACGTTTCAACAACCATACCTTTGACATATTTATTAGTTTTTCCCATGAGCTCGTGATTAGGATCTATCTAACCACGACCCAATCATTCTTAATCCTAATTACTGATATGTTTACATTAATTAAATGGTTAGCTGGTTGTCTTAGGCATCGTTCGATCGTGATCGATCACCTCGAACTACATAATTTATATAAAGGACCAAGGTTCTTGTGGGCAGTCCAATTTATGACAACTGGAGAGGTTCGTTCGGTGTAGCCGAACAGTCCAGATTGTGGTTCTCAATTGAGCTGACGGTGATTGATAAGCTGTGTGAGATGGTGTCCGACACTGAATAACATTTGTGGAAACCTGCTTCGAAGTAGTCTCCACAATTGGTTCCCGTTGACTTGGCCGATCGGGCATGTCTGAATTGGTCAACTAGCCATACAATATACAAATGTTATCATAGTTAGAATTGTTGTGCATTTATCACCATGGATGTCACCTCTCATGAAACAAAATTCCTTTTTGTCATGTCGTTACTTTAAGTGGAGAAAACACTTGAAGTGGAGGATTTTTTTCTTGTCATTACCATATATATATATATATATATATATATATATATATATATATATATATATATATATATATATATATGAAGTGCATTCAAGATCCAAGTTATGAAGTCACCACAAATGGGATTAAACCAAAGAAGACAATCCATTTTTACTTTAAAGCAAGAAAAGTTGTTTAACCTAAAGGTGAGGAGCCTTAAAGATAAATAATAAGGAGCTAAGTGTTACTAGAAAGATCAAGTGCTAAATATCCCATTTCTTAGTATTTTTGTCTAAAAAATCTCTCTAATGGACATTAAAACCTTACTATTACCTTTGATGTCATAGAAATTTCTACCTCAGTCCAAGAAGCTATGAGAAATGAAAATTGAATTCAAGCAATGAGAGAGATTTTTATTTCTCGTGTAGTAAACATGAATGCAATTAGATTTGACATTGTTTTATCAACTCTTTTTGGATGAGATTTAAATTAATATTTGGATTTAAATAATGTCTTTCTTTATAATGCTTGAGCTTTAGAAGAAGTGTATGTGAAAATCCTGCCAGATTTGAAACTCAGCGGAAGGAATAAGGTATGCCTCCAAAAATCCTATGTGCTCTTAAAATATCTTAAAGATCATGGTTTGAGAGATTCAAATATAATAGTTTTGATAGGGTATACGAAAAATCAAGAAGATCATTGTTCTAGCCAAAATGTTCAGAGTCGGTCAACTAGAGAACTCTAAGTGTCCGACTCCTCCTTGCTCGAGGTCCTCCTTTATGCTTATCTTTTTGATCCCTTGGATTCTCCTCCTACGTAATGCACATCAAATTTCTCTATTTAATTCACGTCTCTTGCCATGTCTTGGATAGTTGCATGAGTTATCAACATTAAACTCCTCAATTACTACCTCATACTCCTGTCTAGTATTAGTCTAACAACTAGATCAACCTTGGGCCTAGAAACTAGATTATCCTTTTGGCATACCAGATCAACCTTTTGGCAGTTAAAGACTAGATCGACCTTTGGGCAGTTAAAAACCATATCAACCTTTTGACAATTAAAGACCACATCGACCCTAACACTACATAGTCCCTCGACCTTAACTTTTATAAAGCTTAAGGCTAAATAAAAATATTTATGATCACACTTATACATTATTTATACTTGTACTAGCAAAAACGTACTAAGACTGATTAGTCAGAAACAATCAATAGTGATCTCCTAATTTTCGATCTCTTCCTTCTATTACAAAGTCTTCTTCGTATATTTCCCACTTCTGACCTAGCCTTTCTCACTCATTTGGACTCGATGTTCAAGTTGGCTTTTGACCTGATGACCTAATCGGCATTAGGCCTAACAGTACATAGTCCCCTAGCCTTTGGTCTAAAAGACTAAAAAGGCTATAAAATTTGAAGAAATGACTCCTTTATCAATTGATATTGGGGCTAATGATGTGATCGATATGTTTCCTATCACCACGTAGCAACCTTCACAAAATGTTGAGAAATCCTGCATTATTGCCTTTATTCTTGTCTCCATAGTTCCTTAACGCCACCTTTTTCATGATAATTAATATTGATTCTAATAAATGGGATCAACCACTAACCCATTCGTTAGAAAGATCGACCATTAAATCTATTCAACTAATGAGATCGACCATTAGGCCTATCACCACACAACCACCAAGCCTTAGTTTTGAGGAAGTGTGAGGCTTGATATCATTAGGATCCAGAACATACATGTTCCAACTAATGATGTGCAATTACATTAATTGTAGCCTAATCAGATGATATATTATCATTTTAAATTGATCGAACAATATTTGATGGATGATACCTTGATCGGATGATACTTGATCACCATCTTACTGATCGAATGATTCTTGATCATCATTTTATCAATCAGATGATTCTTGATCATCATTTGGGATAATATTTGATCGTCTTTCTTCTTTAGGATGATACCTGATAATCTTTTTACATACTAGATGATGCTTGATCACCATTTGACGAATCAAATGATTCTTGATCATCATTTAAGACGATACTTGATCATATTTCTTGTTTAGGATGATATCTGATCATTTTTTTTACCAACCAGATTATGCTTGATCATCCTTTAACGAATTAGATGATTCTTAATCATCATTTAGGATGATACTTTATCATCTTTCTTCTTTAGGATGATACTTGATCATCTTTTTACCGACCATCATCATTTAACCAATCAAATGATTCTTGATCATCATTAAAGATGATACTTGATCATTTTTCTCCTTTTACTATTATAAGTTGTCTTTTACCTTTGTTTAGTAGTGCAAATCGTCTTACATCACATTTTTTTCTTTTTGGGCACCTTAACAAGCCATCTTTCATCTTCTTTATGCACTTTGAAAAGTTATCATTTCTTCTTGGCCGCCTTGAAAGGTCGTCAATATTTTCAGTGCCTTGATAGGTCACTAGGTGCCTTGAAAGGTCACCTTAATTTTTGGGTTTAGTGCCTTGAAAGGTCACTAGACGCCTTGAAAAGTCACCTTAATTTTTAGTTTAGTGCCTTGAAGGGTCACTAGGCTCCTTGAAAGGTCACCTTAATTTTTGGTTTAGTGCCTTGAAAGGTCACCAGTCGCCTTGAAAGGTCACCTTAATTTTTGGTTCAGTGCCTTGAAAGGTCACTAGACGCCTTGAAAGGTCACCTTAATTTTTTGGTTCAGTTCTTTGAAAGGTCACTTTTATTCTTTCTTGGAAGCTTTGAAATCTCGCACCTTCAAAATGAGAAAAAATAGAAATACAATATACAATATCCTTTAAATATGAAAAGGAAAAGAAATAAGAATCTCTTACTTGACAATAGTAACACTATTTCTAGTTCTCCATTTTTGCCTGACGATTTTCAACGAGTAACTTCATCGTCATGTGGAAACTCTTCCTGTCGTTTGTGGCCTTCTTAGCGAATTCTATTTCAATGTTCTTCGGAAAAAAGTCTTTTCTAAGGATGATCTCATTAAGGCTAAGTGCTAAGGTCAATCTTCCTATGGTTGACTTCTCTATCGACCTCCCTGTGGGTGACTTCCCTAACCTTCTTATGCGCGACCTCCTTATGACTAGAGATGACAACGAGGCGGGACATGGACAAGTTTCGTTATCTCATACCCATCCCCATAGAAAAAATTCATACCCATCCCCATACCTAAACCCAACGAGTATCAAAATTTTGTCCCATCCCCATCCCCACCCAGTAACGGGCATATTCTTGTACCCATACCCGTACCCGTTTTCTTACTACAGTACTAAAAAAACTCATATTTCCTGCCAATTTTGTTTTGATTTTTTTTCGTAGGAAATACTTACAATTTTTGTTGTGAAAAAAAATTTGTAAGAAATTGCTACCAATTTTTTTGCAAAATATTTTGTATAAAACACTTTTCGCAACAAATTTTGTAGGAAATACTTGCAAATTTTATAATTTTGTAGGAAATAATTACCCATGAAGGATTTACCTGCCAATTAAGATTTCTAAAAAAATGGCAAAAAAAAGTCTTTTATGACAAATATTTTTAACAAATTTGCAAGAAAAGTCACATGTAATATAAGAATTTCTAGTAGTGCTATTTCAATATTAATTAATTAATTTTTATAAAATAATAAAAAATTATGGTAAAAGAAACAGAATATTATCAAATATTCAATATTAAAAGCATGGTTGTTTCTTTGATATCAAATGTTTAGAAAGAAATTATAATTGTATACATTTCAAAATAGAATACCAAATAAATTTCATGAGAACCAAAAATATTTATTAAATTTGCAAACATTAATGGAACCTAGTTGATAAAAGTTAAAAATGTTTTGAAAAAATTATAAAAGGAAAACAAATATTCAAATTAAAATATTTTTAAATGTCTGTTTATTTCAATTTTTTAAATTCTAATGAATCTCATTTTTATGCTCTAATAAATGTTATAATACATCACTTGATCAAAATCACGCAAAGAACAAATATTATACTAATAATATTAAAATTTTAACATAAATCTTGTATATTTTGAACTTCAATATGTGTTGGATGATGATAAAAAAAATTCATGGCAAATTACATTAAATTTTCGTATCATAGTAAATAAAATTTATTCATACAATTATACTGACAAAATTAGAATATGATTGATAATGAGTTAGAAAATAAAAGATAATTATATAAAATATATCAAAATAGTATTCTACATGATAAAAATAAACAAAAAATAAAAATATTAAAAAATGATCAAATGTGTGTCTTAGAAACAAATTGAGAAACTATTGAATGAAATCACACAAAGAAAAACAAATGTATAATTAAGGGTATGATAAGATGAAAAATACCTTAAAAATCTAAGAAAACTTTTCAAATATCAACATAGTCAATGGTTGAGAAATAATGAAAATTGTTTTAATAAAACAAATAAGTTCTTCAATTGCATCGGTAATTTCTCAATGCTTCCTTCCTCTCACCAAATTTTCGGTAAAAGCTTGAATGAGCCATATGCATCAGTAATTTCTCGATGCCTCCTTCCTATCATCAGATCGTCGATAAAAGCTTGAATGAGTCATATGCATTGGTAATTTTTTTATGTTTCTTTCCTGTCATTAGATCGTTGGTAAAAGCTTGAATTAGGCATATACATATTTATCGATGCTTCCTTTTGTCTTTTGACCGGCTTATCAGTGTCAATGGCCTTCTAACATCCACTTCCGCAGTTCAATTTGGCAGGGAGCCGTTTGGGTATTTTTTATGTCTAAGAAAAGAGAAGTACCTTAATTTGGGTGTCGGGAAATGTTTTACTAATGCCCCATGGTGGGCGCCAAAATATTCTAGCCAAAAGGTTCATAGTCCGATCAACTAGAGTACTCAAAGTGTCCCCCTTTTCTTGGCTCGAGGTCTTCCATTATGCCTATTTTTCTTAGCTCTTACATTCTCCTCCTATTCAATGCTCATCAAATTTCCCTATTTAATTTCACGTCTCTTGCCAAGTCTTGGACAATTACTTGAGTTATCAACATTAAACTCCTTACTTACTACCTCATACTCCTATCTTAGTAATCCCACTAGTATTAGTCTAACAACTAGATCGACCTTGGACCTAGCAACTAGATCAGTCTTTTGGCATACCAGATTGACCTTTTGCAGTTAAAGACCAGATTGACATGTGGACAATTAAATACCAGATTGGCCTGTGGACAGTTAAAGATCATATCGACCTTTGGACAGTTAAAGACCAGATCAGTCCTAACATTACAATCATATTTTATTTATAAAACACTCCGTTACAAGTCAACTTCCATTACTATCGATCTATGAGTATGGCATGATTATTGCATGATGATGAAGTATAAAATTTGGCTTTAAAGAAAATAGTTGCGGCCAATCTTAAATGGGTTACTCTTCAAGATAGAAAATACTTTGTTTGATCTTGAAGAAAGATAATGACGCAAACTATGTTACGGATAAAAAAATTACCTTTGAGAAATACATATTTCTTAAAGAAAGTTTGAACTTTAAAGTTTTTTGTTGTTGAGCAAGATGATACATCTCACATGGGTTAGAAAATGCCATCACAATTAATCTAAGGCAAAACATTTTGATAACAATCATTTGAAGGATGAGTTAGTTTGTAACGTCAAATATTATAGGTACAACCTAGAACATTATTAATAGAATCAAAATTTAGTAAAATAGTTTAACTATTTGAATTCATCAGCTATACTCAATTAATACTAAAAAGAAAAAATGTGTTCTTGAATTTAGCAGTTGGAATGAATAAAAAGAACAATACTATCTAGGAAAGAAACAGCTCCAAATATATTAGTTATTAGTTGATTACTATGGGAATTTTAACATTTATGTCCTAGTGCATGTAAAATCTTCTTCCGTAGCAGAAGACATCATAATTTACCCAATTCACAGATCCCATTTTCTTGTCATGGGAAGGAAAACATGATTCTTGTAACAATAGTCTACTGTGAACATAGAATTTATTATCTAAATATTATCTCATTTTGACCCATTATTAGATCAATTTTTACCATCCAGAATTCACCATCTATCGTAAAAGAAATTTTCATAACAGCTAAAGTTGCTAATCGAAGTTGATGTTTACTCGTATAAATCATTGATCAATTTATAAATAGGCAGGAATGTTTTTGCGGTTCAACATACTAGTAAACATAAATATACTGATTTTGTAGCATAAAGAGCGTCTGACTCATAAATTGAATGCATTAACTACTAACGCAGGAGCTAAAACAGTTTATAATATGAAAACTTGGAATGTGAAGAAAAAGACCAAAATTAACTAGCCAAAGATGGTTCAAACCTTAACTGAGGACTTTGGTTCATAGTTGAAAACTTGGATAACACATATAGAATGCATGAATCTGAAGAGACATGATGCATCTATGGATTTATATATCGTAAATTGATTTGTTATTACTGAGGAGGTTGTGTTGGGACTCAAAGAGCAAATGAGCAGGGCGAGGATTGACCACTCTGCAATTGGTCCGAACTTCCCCAGGCCGACCAGACTGCAAGTCGCCCATTTTAAGCATTCCTTCCACAAAGGCTTTGAAAAATTGATCTTGATTTCTGCTGAAGAATCTCACAAACTCCCTTGTCTGTGGGAATGTGAAAAGTGTTTGATCAGAGTTGAGAAACCCCCTCCCAGAAACCAAGTCCTTGAAATACTGGTTATCAAACACAAGAGGCGTGGAGTCAAGGTTCCCTGTCACATTCTGATCAACATCCAGAGGACACAGCCTCTCAAGCTCTTCCCTGTACCCATAGTCAATGGCAGGATCTGGCCTTCCACTTCCAGATTGATTGTATAGCCTAAACATGATGGAGAAGCACCGACCTTGCCCAACGGAGTGAGACCCTGATAATGCAACAAGGTCTTTCACACTCAGGTTGTACTTCTGGAACAGATCTATAAGAGCAGAGGCGTTGGCTCTTGGGCTCGGCATGATTTCGTTTGAGTCTTCTTGACTCGCACTCAGGCTGTCCAATCTTCCCAACCTCACCTCCCAATCGGGTCCACCTGTCTGCAATCACAAGTAGAAATAAGGTTGGTTCGGTAGATTTGCAAAGACTAAGAGATAAAACCAGAGTCACGGCTTCTTCATCATCACACATCTGCATGCACCTGTTTCACTCATTAATTCTTTACTTAATCCTTCTTCAATGACATTAAATGACACAGGAACAGAAACGGAAGAATACTGGAAATATCTGATTTGAAATCTTCTAGTAATTAATTCTCAGATACAGTTTGAAAATACATTTAACTTTTTTTCCATTTAGATAAGAAACTGTAGCATGTATTAAACTTAATTTCAACGTCATAACATCAGTCTAAGATTAATAATTAATAATTAATAATTAAAAGAGAAGACAGAAAAATAAATGCGATAATGACAGACCTAAGATAAACAAAAGATCATCATGGAAATCTGTATAATTAGGTTAACTTTTCATCGATGGAAAGTAGGAAGAAGAGTGCATAAAAACGTGATAGGCAGAGGAAGTTGTATGTAAAAGAGAGATGGAAGGGTTTTGAGAAGAGAGAAAGGTGGGAACGAACCAGAGCGACAGCATCTCTGGATGCCATGATAATGATGTCAGCACAGGAGACAACAGCAGGGCATGCGTTCTCTAGGGCTTCCTTAACTTGATCGACAACTTCAAATGACCTGAGGGAGTTTATGTTGGAGAGAGCAAGTTTCTCCCCAACCATGGTGGGTGTATCATCAAGCAACATGGAGGCGTCACACCCCTGAACCAACAACCATCATGCACCACCAAAAATCACAAATCAAACAAACACTCACAAAATGACAATTCACAGAAGAAGAAAAAACACACGTACTTACATTCACAAAACAGTCATGGAACTGGAAGCGCATAACAGAGGCAACACTTCTGGGTTCCACCGCAAGGGCCCTTTTCATCACATCTCGGACTATCACTTCTGCGTTTGGACATGTTTCTGAGTAAAACCCAGGTCGGAGATCCGATGATGCCACCATCTGCACAAGGAACATCACAACAACCACGCCCACCACCATCATTCTCATCCCCATGCTCATCTATGTCTCAAAGATTCCAAAGATGGCCCCTTTTTGATTTTCAACTTTCTATTCACACTGTATACCAGACACGGACACAGACACTGATCGAATGATGCCTATATATGGTTTGTGTCAGCTCAGCTGCTACTCACTCACTTTTTTCAAAGATAAAGTAAATCTTTTTTAACCGCTAAATTATCTATTTTAAGTGCTGCTTAATCTTTAGCTTTAATGTATGTAAATACAAAATATAATTTTAAAAACTCATTTCAAACCACATTTTTTCATTTTTAAGCCATAGTAATAATGTTCACCAGTTCATTTCTATTTTTTTCTTTATTTTGTACTGGTCCATTCTGAATATCGGAGGGACTTTATTGGAATAAATTAAATATTTTTAGCAACTTGAAATGCGTTTCCTTGGACACCACTAAACCTTTCTTTCATTGGATGGAAATAAGGTGGCAATACTGAGACACCCCATCCTTTCCTGATCAAATATACCAAAACTATCAACTTTATATTCGCATTATTGTTCGTTTTTTCCAATCAAATATATTCTTCATTTTATTTCTTATCAATTTTTATTTATTTTTTCTTATTTCCTCTTTTTTCTCCTTTGTTTCTACAAATGGAGAAACTAGGAAGACAAATGTTTTTAAATAATGACAAAAATATCCTAGTAAAGGCTAAAAGTGTATAAAAATAAAGGTAAGTACTAAAAACAAAATTAAAACTATTCCTAATTATAGCTTTTTTTCTTACAAATTGAAAAATGTTATTTTTATTCTCTTTACAAATCTCCTTAGAGATAACGTAAGGCAAACGCACAATATCTTAAATTTTAAAAAGTATGGGCCGGGCCACGAATTTCAGCCTGCCAGCTCATGACAGCCCGGCCCGTCAAGTCCGCTGGCCCGACGGGCCAGTCCGCGGGCCAAAACGGGCCAGCCCGCGAGCCGTAAGACAAAAACAGGCGGAAGAAGTAAATTAATATTTTATTTTCTTTGGGTATTTTTAATTTTTATTTTCATGTTGGTGTTTGAAATGCAAAGAT
>Ga0209589_1009378_pt1 | contig 14816 bp, 17 predicted proteins | sample CowpeawhiteBW_FD_187525 | JGI IMG/M metagenome (GOLD analysis project Ga0209589, IMG submission 187525) | Root nodule microbial communities of legume samples collected from California USA - Cow pea white BW (SPAdes) (version 2) | ecosystem: Host-associated > Plants > Roots > Nodule | place: USA... | reverse complement strand
GTATTTTTTTCTCTTTTCTGTTCTTTGTTTAAATTGTGTATTTCTACATTTTATTCGTGGAAATTATTTGTTTGTGTTTGGGATTTGCAAGTGCACTTACTTTGATTTACTTGAGTATGAGAGTTTGAAGGATAAATTGTTTAGTTTGTTTTTGTGTTGAACTGCAAAAAAAAATATACAAAAAAAGATATTGTGGATCAAAGTCAAAAGGAAACAATATATATAGAAAAAAAAAAGGATAAAAAAAAGGGGGAGTTCAACACAACTTTTTGTTACAATTTTATTTGTGGTTTATTGATATCTACTGGCAATCAGTCTTTGTCTTAGAGTCTCCGTGTTGTCTCCTTTAAATCTCTTTGGTAGTCCTATTATTTTCTAATTTTAATTTTCTTATTTTGTGTCTTTAACATTCCTTGAAGTTTTGTCTAGAGTTTTGAATTTTCTTTGTCCTCTAAAGTCAAGATTTAGATCTCGCAACATTTTTCACATGGTTTGTTACTCTTTGCTTAAGTTACTAGAGTTCTTTGCCAAGTCCTAAAGGGAATTTGAGTGGTAAAAGGCAAGAGAGTACATTCAATAAAAAGCCGTGTGATACACGAGTGGAAAATTGAGTGAAACACTTAGCGGAGTGGTGAGGTCCTAAATATATTTTATTATACTAACATTTTCTTGTAGGAATTAGCAAATATTGAGTAATGAAACATGTTTTCACAGAAGCATCCTTATGGAACTAGTTTAACATATGGTTTAAATTATCCCACTCCTAACCAAGATCATTTGGTTCAAGGACTTGAACGTACCAAGAGAGTGGCATGTAGAGATACACCTAGTGTTTATGAGGTCTTGGTAGCATACATTAATGCCTTGGAATCCATAACTATAAAGCTAATTGGCAAGATTGCTAGTATTAAATGGAAGCACAATCCTGATAGAAAATCATTGCCAAAGACAAGAACACTAAGATGTTCCAAATGTGAAGGCTATGGGCATGAAACTCATCAATGTCCTAATGGGTATGCAAGTCCTATGACTCATGAAGACCTCAAGAACTACATTTCATACTTGAGAGAGGAGGAAGAAAGAACAATGCAAAAATTATATGTATTGAAAAGAAGGCAAAATCGAAAGCTAAAAAAAGCCCATGAGAAGGAAACACTTATAGAAAATGAAGTAAAGGAAAAGAGAGAAAGAGACGAGAGAGAAAGAGACGAGAAAGAAAAGAGAGAAAAAGAAGAGAAAGTAAAGAGTGAGAGAGAGGAGAAAGAAGAAGGAAAGAGAAAATAGAAAGAAGAGCGAGAAAAAAATAAAGAAAGAAGAGAATAGAAAAAGAGGGAAGGAAGAAAAGAGAGAAAAAGAAGAGAAAGAAAAGAGCGAGAGAGAGGAGAAAGAAGAAGGAGAGAGAAAAGAGAAAGAAGAGCGAGAAAAATTAAAGAAAGAAGAGAGTAGAAGAAGAGAGAAGGAAGAAAAGAGAGAAAAAGAAAAAGAAATAAGAGAGTATTATGAATTGTCAATGAAAAAATGTACTAACTTTTCTCTTATTGTTTTATTGCCTATGGACGATTTATTCATCAAAGAGCAATGACATCAACAATGGAAAGACGAAAGGATACTTAAGGAACACTTATTCATCAAGCAACAAGGAGATCAACAATGGAAAGACGAAATGATGATAAAAAAAGACACAAGCTTAGAAATATATGCTCATGAATTAGCTTGTTTACCCATTTCTAACAAACCTATGGGTGATCAAAGTCATACCTATAATTGGATTGTTTGTTTGAGCAATATTCCTTTTCTTTTCTTTGAGCATTTTATCTTTAATTTAAAATTATTTGATGATTGGTGCAGGTGGGTATTTGACCCTAGAGGCAGAACTCCAAAATCTTTTATAATAAGAGATTGACCTTTTTCAGGATCCAAATCTCATTTTGGTAGAATTTCTATTATTTTATTTCCGATTTGTGTCTTTGATTTATGTTTGTGTTTGTGCATAAAACCTTCTTGAATTCGAGTCGAATTCTCTCCAAACACGAGAGAATGATAAGGAATCTTCAAGTGAGACAAATTTGAGGACAAATTCTCTTCAAGAAGGAGGGAATGATAGAGGACTATCCCAAGATTCCATACAAGAAGAACTTGAAGATGAACCTTTAAAATTTAAAGGACCTATGACAAGGGCTAGGAGCAAAAGATTGAAAGATCAAAACTATTCAAGGCTCCTAATGCTACAAGCAATCTGAAATTCAAAGAATATGAAGATCATGGCTTAAAGCACATTTGAAGATAGTTTTTAGGAAAATTAGTTTATGTTTTTAGACTTTGACTTTCCTCTTAGAAATTAGTTATGTTCTATGTTTTTGGGCTTTGGGCTTTCTTTTATAAATTAGTTTATGTTTTGATGTTTTGGGCTTGGTCCATCTTGTAGGGTTCTTAGGTTTCTCTAAACTTCTGTGCCTATTTATAGAGGTACCAAAAACAATGTAGGGACTTTTAGTCATATATTAAATTTTATTTCATTAAAGAGAGGATTCTCTTTGTTCTTGGCTTAGGCCTCCGGTTCTTATCAAAGATTAACATCTTTGTGGCGAATCTTCACTTGACTTATCAATCTGCTAGATTGTGGCGTCCCCCATCTTTGTCTTATTCCGCGTTCTTCTTAGATTTATTGTGTCGTGGATTTATTCGTGTCGTGCCTCTTGATGATTCAAATTCAGAAACGATCATACTTTTTCCTGGATAGGATCGTATCAATTAGCTTCCCATGGCAAGACAAGTGTGACTTGCTTAGGTGGCAAGTCACACCTCTCACATGCTCCCTTTTGGCTCAAAAATTCAACTTTCTAGACTCCTTTTTCCCTTCACTTTTTGGAGACTCCTTGATCTTTTTTTGGCCTATAAATAGAAGGATTAAGACATGCAAAATTCATCTTGAAATTGAGTAATGAATTGCTATCCAAATTTGTTCGCAAATATCTTTTGAGCTCACCTTAGAGTAAACTCTTCTATAGTTTACTCTAGTCTTCTTCTTTAGGAGTTGGCCTCACCTCTCTTAAGAATCCTTTCAGCTACACCAAACCAAACACCTTAAGCTTCTTTCCTTCATGCTTCCGCATCCAACACTATTCATGGAGCCTCCATCCTTCATGCAAGCTTCAATGGAGACAAGAAGAAGCCATAAGTACTTAATTGTGTGAGAGGACTTGGGTTCAAGTCCTATGTATGCGAAATTGTGTGTTAAATTAATTATTTTATTCTTTTGAGAATATGTGTGATCATGGTGCATGATAATATAATCCTAGAATTATAAGAATTACCACGAAACATGATTGAATGGTTGTGCATTGATTTGACATTGGCATGGTTATAGGTTCAAACCTTGGTAGATCCAAATTAAGCTTTCTTTTTGCTAAAATTAATTTTGGCATGAATGTGAAGAGGCAGAGAAACCCTAGCTTAGAGAGGCAGCCAAGAGGGCTGGAAAAACAAACCATAATGAAGCTTGAATGGAAATTACCATCCCAATTAAAGTGATTTTTTTTTCTTGCTGTAAGACCCGAGAAAATTAAATAGTTAATTAAATAATTATTTAATAAATGCGGGTAATAGAAGCCTTTAAGGCATTTAATGCAGAAAACTATGACGTAGAAAAGTACTAGCTCAAGTGGTTGAGAGTACTTTGATTGTGTGAGAGGACTTGGGTTTAAGTCCTATGTATGCCAATTGTGTGTTTTTGGTTGAATTGGTTGTGCATTTGACTTGATGATATACTTGAATGCTAGACGTGATAATAAGATCCTAAAATTGTAGGAATTATCACAATTGTGAATTTGGTTGAATTGGTTGTGCATTTGACTTGGTAATTGATAGGTTGTGGGTTCAAGTCTTGCTAAGGATAAGAACTAAACTCTATTTTTGCCTAATTTTGTTTTTGGCATGGAGACGAAAAGATAGAAAACCCTAGCTACCAAGGGAGATAGCTTGAGAGGCTAGAGAGAAAACCATAATGATATTTGATTGACCATTAAACCAAAGACTTAATGGTATTTTCGTTTTAGAGTTAATCTTATTTAATTAGGGAGTAATTGTGAGAGAGAAGAGAATTGGAAGGGAAGGGGGTGCTGCATTGTGTGTGACATTCAAGTAGTGGGTTCCAGAAGTGTTTCGTGGTGGGTGTCGAGAGAATTGAGAGTGGAAAATATTGTTGGAGTGAAAGGGAAGACTAAGAGAGCTTTTAGGTTAGAGACCCATCAAGAATTCGAATTTGGAGCAGGGAATCCAGGTAAGGGGAGCTGTTCATTGTACTTTTATTCGTGTTTGAATGTGTGTGCCTTGCTGTGACCCATTGCATGAAACCCCCACCTTATTGGATGCTATTTTTTGGAGTTTCCGGGTTCTGCCCGGAAACCGCCTGACGGTACAGCCCGAGCCGCCAGGCGATGCATCATATTTCACCTCTGTTTGGAGATTTTGACATGAACCGCCTGGCATGGTTGAATGTCCGCCAGGCGGCGCGACATAATGCGCAATTTTCTCTGACTTTTGGTTGGTGCACTGGTCATTTTGATTTCTAAATGTGATGTTGTGTATGATATTATATGTTTATGATATTTCAGCAATTGAATTTGACGGTGTTTATAGAAAGTCATGTATGAATAGTCATGATGAGAGTTTGGGTTTGTGGAAGGGAAGGAATGATAAATCTATGCTAATTATACCAAAATTATATGACACAAAAAGCATAATAATGGGCCTTGTGGTTTGGTAAAATTGATACGAATTGGTGAGGTTTGGTGTAATTGGATTGTGTATCAAATCAAGGTATGAGGAATCTCGTGGCTGGTGCAAAAAAACCTATTTTGTGTCTGGTACTGATGCACCGCCTAGCGACACCCTACTTGCCGCCAGGCGGCGGCGATTACAAAGGCAGTTTGGTGTGTAACATCCCTAAGGAATATTACTAATATTTAATAATTAAAATAAGAAATAAAAAAATGCCTCATTTAATATAATACCATTTCCCAAAAACTCGGGAAATTTTAAAACAAAATAGTAACCATAACATAGTTCACTATCGTTCTATACAAAAGTTAATAAAGTCTAGCATAATTAAAGTTACATCAAAATCCAAAAGTAAAAATGCTTTCAAAAGCCCAAGTAGCCCCTGCTCTCCGTCTCTATGCATCTCCTGGCCCACTTGTCACATCATCTGCTCTCGGATAACAAGTTATCCGATCATCGCCACACACACACAGAAAGGGTGAGCTATGCACATTATATATAAATAGATACATGAAATAAATATGCCGCCCATTCCAAAATAACATAACTAAAATTTCACAATTTGTCAAATTTCCCAACCATGACCTCATAGTCCTTCATGAGTCATATGCATGAACTAGGTCTTAGGACTTCACTGTGCTTCCACGAAACTAATCCATTCGTGGTCCAACCCTATGAGCCTATCCCGCTCATAGTCCTGCCCTACAGACTCCTCGTATGTAGTAAAACATCTAAGCCTTCTCAACTTGGACCTTGGCACGCACGCAATCACCATACTATGGACTCCTCGCCCAATAGTAACCGACGGGAACATATCAGTTCCTTGCCCATCGTGCGCCTAACACATGTAATCACCATACCAAGGACTCCTCGCCCATTGGTAGCCGACGAGAACTCATCCAGTTCCATGCCCATCATGTGTCCAACCATCAAGCACATCCCATACCCCTATTGGACTTAGTCCTTCAAGCCCAAACACCACACCACATGCATATACTTCCTATACTTATGAAAAAGTATCCAATCACACACACAAGCACACACAAATATGGTAATTCACATGAACTTGCTTAAGCTAGGGACTCTCGCCCAAACTAAGCCCTCAGTCTCGCTTAGGCTAGCTCACCTCGCCTGAGCGACCTTAAAACAATAGCATCATCACGTCATCTCGCTCAGGCGAGATCCTCTCGCCTGAGCGAGCCATACCATCGCTCAAAAGACAACACGCACCTCGTCTAAACGAGAAGTCACACTCAAACATGCACAAGACTCATCGCGACCTCGCTTAGGCGAGTGTCTCTCGCCTAAGTGAGACTACGTCTCGCTCAAACCCAGTCTTGGTCGCTTAAGCGAAATGCTTGAGCCTAATCCTGTATGAACTCCTACAACTCTCGCCTAGGCGAGAGGGAGTCGCTTGGGCGAAACATGCAGAGTTTCGCCACTACTCGTGCATCAGAGACACCAAAACAATGCCAATTTACACGCAATCCCTTTTCATTCGTTCTCATTCATCAACCAAATCATAAAACATAATGTAAACACGTTTGGATTCTCAAATCACAGGATTTGGCCACAAATCAAAATTACAGTACCATAACCCCCATCAGATTCTTATTTCATACCAACAAGGCTTTTCACCCCACATCTCATTCATAATTTCTCAATTTCAGTGCATATCATAACCAATTCACACCACACAGAATACAATTTAAGAACAAAACGCCAAAACCTAAGCAATATTGAAGTACACAAAATTTCAGCACCTCTAACCTGGACTTCTTGATTCAGTTTGGAGAAAAAAGAGAATGTTCCCTTGTTGACCACTCTTTTTACTTCAACCTCCTCCCAATTCAACCTTCAACTCTCTCCTCTCACCCTCGGAACTCGTGCTCCTCTCAAAAGACAATTACCAGCACTGCCAAAAACCCTTCTTCTCTCCTAAAATTTGGCTTTTATAGGTGCCTTAATAATGTGTTTAAAAACTGAAACGAAAAATGGGCTTAATTATGTTTTTAATTTCCTATTCATTGTTAACTATGGTTTTTTAGCCCTTTGGCTTCTCCTCCCTCTGATTTTTACCTTTGCCCTTTCAACTCCACTCCAAGCTAGAATTAGCAAAAATAAAGCCTACTTTATGCCCAACAAGGTTTGAACCCGTGACCCTCCACTTATGAGGCCAAAGCACTACCATTATGCCAATTCAAATTTAGTGATACATTCCAATCAATATAAGTTTACATTACCAATTCCATACTCATACATATTATTAAAAATCAATAATAAAACAACAACACATAATTGGCATACATAGGAGTCGAACCCATGTCCTCTCACACATTCAAAGTACTCTCAACCACATGAGCTAGCACTTTTCCATGTCACATCAAAGAATAATTAATGCCATAAAGGCGCTTTCTACCCGCATTTATTAATTAATTAATTTTCATGGGTCTTATAGGGTGCCTTGCTCTGAATAGGCGCGATAAACACTGATTGGAATGAGTTGGGATAGAAAAACTAGTCAGTAAATATTGGAGGAAATTGGTGCACCGGGACTTATTGATATTGAGACATGGGAAGGAGTTGGAGGGTATGGTATGTTAGGAGTAGTGTGTAAGTGAATGAAGAAATTTGTCTTGGCAGGGAAATTAATTAAGTGATAAGAAGAAAAGAGATAAGGTACAAAATAGTAGGAGGTTAAGGATTCATATACTAATATGTGGGAAGTGGTTATGCTTATATCTAGTGTAATGAATTGGAGAGTGCAATTGGAATACATCGAGGTCTAATAGGTAATGGACACCGTGGTAAACTAATAATCTGATATTAGGGAACAATGATAGTATAGATGAATTAAGTTGGAAAGGAATGGTTGTTAAGTTGGAAATATGAATTCTAGTGAGTTGAGCAAGTGGAATTGGAAAGAGCAGTTGAGGGATGAAAAGATACATAAACCATTGGTTAAGTATAGGATTGTTACTAATGAGCTTAATTGGGTAAAAGGAATGAGCGAGATTAGGTTCTGCTATCAGAGAACTGACACATGATGTAATTACATAAGTGTCGATGAACCCCTAGTTTGAAATGTTTAAATGATAAAGATGAGTTCTAAAGAAATCAAACGATGTTGGGGGTTGGTGGGAAATTAGAATTAGTTACTGAAACATAAGTGTGCAGTGTACCTTAGAGCCATTTGGATTGCAAAACCAACCAAATTGAGTGCCAAAACCAGCAGTAGAATGCCTCTGGTATGGCACCTAACGGTCTGCTGATAACCGCTAGGCGATAGTAACAGCAGGAGATGTCCCTGCATCGTGTGGCGCCTGGCGGGAAGGTGTGCTCCACCGAGCGGTGACTGTAAAACAGGGGGGTCTGAGAGAGCGCTGGCGCCTGGCGGAGAGGAGGTCTCGCCAGGCAGTCTGGACCAGTTTCGCCTGGCGGCGCTTGGTGCTACGTCGGGCAGAAATCCCACTAACTATGCTTCGTGTAACGTGTTGCGTGTTAAGCAATGATGCTATACTTGGATCGGGAGATGCTTTGCCATGAGCGGGTAGGTTCATGGATGGTGGTTAACATGTGATGATATGAGCGGGGAGGTTCATATCCAGTTACTTTCGCGTGGGGATACGAGCGAGGTAGGTTCGTATGTTCCGTGCTTATGCTTGAGAGATGCTGCGTGCACAGAGGTACGTGGTTGGTGGATCACATGTGTTGGACTACGAGCGGGCAGGTCCGTAGAGCAGGACTACGAGTGGGGAGGTTCGTAAAGTAGGACTACGAGAGGGGAGGTTCGTAGAGGCAGGACCACGAGCTGGCAGGTTCGTGTGAGCATCATATTTCCGAGTCCAAGGCTAACCATTTGTGTGATTTGGAAGCTGAAAAACCCTGGGGTTAAGGTCTTGGCCAAGAACTAAGTAGATTGATTAAGATGGGTGTATGATTTATCTTGTGTATTATACATATGCTATCTTTATTTTTATCAGCTCACCCTTTATGTTTGTGTATGGTGATGATCGTGTGATTCGTTACACGGGAGCAGATGTTGATACTGGTGATGCTGAGGATGCTTAGGCGATGGGGAGATTAGAGTTAAGAGATTTTTACTATATTTTGATATGTTTCAATTATGAATAAGAATTTTGGAACTTGTAATACTCTTGTTATTTACGTTTAATAAATTTTGGCGCGTGTTTTCACATTTTAAATATTCCCGCGTTTGGGAATAATAATATTACGGCTTTTGAGATTCAATTTTCTATTTTAATTATTTATTTAAGTAATATTCCTTAGTAATGTTACACTTGCCATTAACCGTCATTAAGGTCTAATAATTGGCCAATTAAGGGGAAAAGAGAAAGGTTTGAAGGTTGTTGTTAATGAACATTGGGAGGAGGGGTTTTATAGATTATCAAAGTGCTAATTGAGAGAGGAGAATAGCTGAATTAAGGAAGCACTAAGGAGACCGTTGGTGATAAAAAAAAAAGGAAGCTCTAGATTATCAAATTTCTAAGCAAGGATCCAGGTTAAGGGACCTGGAACCGTTCATTTTAATTCATATTGCTTAATTGTATGCCATGTATGAATTATTTGATGTATATATTCTGTCCATTCTGCAATTTTCATGTTTCTGGAAAATTCCCAGAAATGCTTGGCGAGTTATTCATAGTCGCCATGCGACTCATACAAATTTCAGTGCATTTTTGGGTTCCTGCGAGCAACCGCCTAGCGGTGAACTATATGTAGCCAGGCGATGCAAGCTACACAACCCAGTTTCTGGGTTTTCTTATGAACGGTCTAGCGGTGATGAACACCCGCTAGGCGACGCGAGCCAGTTTAGCACAAATTGGTGTTTTTGTGAGTTTTGGGCTAATTCTGGTTATAGGAAATATGATGATTTTCGGGATATTGAAACTTTGATGGTAAATAATTGGTGAATGATGAGGGAACTTGGGATTAATTGGAGGAAAATGATAGATACGCATATTAGGGTTGAACATTTGGGGATTTATGTTTTGGAGTAAATTATGTAGATAAAAACAATGTGATTTTGTGTATTTGAGGCCTAACATATGATTGGTACTCATAAGTGTAACGTTCCTACTGGAAATTACTTAATTAAATTAAATAAATACGAATTAAAATTCAAACATCGCAATTTTATTATTCCCAAAACACGGGAAAGTTCAAATTATTTTTCAACGCGCCATAATTTAAACATAACTAAATAATAATCTTATTACAAATTTCAAAATCCGATAAAGTAAATGAAAACAAAACAAAATCCCTAGCTCAAGTCCCAAGTTAACCCTCTCTCCGTCATTTATGCATCCACAACGTCACCTGAAAAATCATCTACTCTCGTATGACAAGTCACACGATCATCGCCAATCACAAACAGAAATTGTGAGCTAATAAATAAAATAACATGTAATTTAACAACATAAAAGCAAAACACCCCTCTGATTCATCATAGTTAGTTCTTGGCCAAGACCTTAATCCCCAAGGCTTTTCAACCTTCACAACACACAAATAGTTAGCCTTAGATTCAGGATTTATGATGCTCACATGAACTTGACCGCTCGTGGTCCTGCCTCTACGAAACTCCCTGCTCGTAGTCTTGCTTTACGAACCTCCCCGCTCGTAGTCCTGCTCTACGGACCTATCCGCTCGTAGTCCAACACACGTGATCCACCAGCTACGTACCTTCCCGCACGCAGCATCTCTCAAGTGTGAGCACGGAACATACAAACCTACCTTGCTTGTATCCCCAAACGAGAGTAATAGGATATGAACCTCCCCGCTCATATCATCACGTGTTCACAACCATCCATGAACCTACCCGCTTATGGCACAACATCTCCTGATCCAAGTATCACATCACTGCATAAAAACATCGCAGCAAGCCACTGACCGCAGCCTTATCACCTGGGGTAGTCTAAGCGCCGCTAGGCGAAACCTACGCAGACCACCTGGCGGGACGTCCACGTCGCTAGGCGCCAAGCTCCAGATGGACCCACTATTTTAGGGTCTATCGCCTGGCGGAGCTCTCTTTGCCGTCAGGTGCCACTCATTGCAAGGAACCTCCTTGGTAGCCTATCGCTTGGAGCCTACACCCGTCCGCCAGGCACTATACCAGTAGCGAAAGTCCTATTGGTTTTTGCACCCAAAACAGTTTGGCTTACAACCCAAAGTATTTCCAAAAGTCCAGAAATACACACGTCAATTAAGATTAAATTCTGAGAAATCTGCAACCCTCATAGGGTTCAATTGCCTATCATTCCTAATTGTTGATTCCCTTATTCAAGGCCTATGAATTCACTAAGTACTTTAACATTACTTAATTCCTCAATCCTTTTTATAGAAAATACCTCTAATCCAATATTTCAATATAAGACCACCTGTTTCTAATTAAACCAAAAAGGTATCCAAGCCTTGCACTCAAAACCCCTCCCAATCCAAAATTTGCATAGTTATGATTTATACCTTAACCAATATAATATATTTTTTCATCATTCAACTATTATTCATTGACTCTCAAAACCCCATAATCATTTAACCCACAACTTCAATTTAGTTATTCTCTTTTTCCACTGCTCCCTCATATTCAGATTATTGATTACCACTGGAGGTTCATTACCTATTTGTCACCAATTCAACCAAGTACAACCTAACTTCCAATACATTACCTATTTCCTCACTAACCTCCCATTCCTTTGCATTTTTGTCATATATTCACGCTAAATTTATTCACAACTCAATTTGTTGGTTGCGTCTATCACAGTCAATTAACCAATTTTCCCAAACATTACTAATTCACCGCTATCGCCTGGCGGCCAATGAGATGCTGCCAGGCGGCACATCAGTACCTGGGTGAATACCCAGGTTTCCTATGCCTACGAACCTGATTCTTTCTATAATCTTCGATTCCAGTTAATTCCTACGCACCATTATTTCACATTCACTTAATTTTCGGCTACGTAATCAACCCAACATCACACCAATTCAACGGGATCGTCATTGATGTCTATTGTCAACATTCAGAATCCTTCACCCCATGTAAGTGGGCTCTCCAAGTATATGTGTATATATATATATATATATATATATATATATATATATATATATATATATATATATATATATATATATATATATGTATATATATATATATATATATATATATACATACATTATACACGAATCAAACACATAAGAAAACAACTCCCCTTACCTGCAATCCTTGCTCCCAAATGGTCTTCCCAAGCCTTTCTTTCAAGAGGTCCCAGAACCTTCCCTTCCTCCACCAAAGTTTAGTTTCGTTCCCAGCAAGGTTTGAATACACAACCCCTCAATTACACAGTCAATGCCCAACCAATTCAACCAATTCATGTTTCGTGATAATTCTTATAATTTTAGGATTACATTATCACTAAGCACAGTCAAACATAACATTAAAATAAAACACATATTAAAATACATACAATTGGCATACATAAGACTTGAACCCAAGTCCTCTCACACAATAAAGTACTCTCAACCATTTGAGCTAGTACTTTTCCACATCATAATCATTTGCATTAAATGCCATCAAGGCTCCCACTACCCGCATTTATTAAATAATTACTTATTTAATTATTTAAATTTCTCAGGTTTTACAATAAGCGTATAATAGAAGTGTATTGAGTGGAAAATTGATAAACTGGTATGAGTTATTAGTGATTAGAATTCGCGCAGGGTGCATGACCAAATCTAGAATTGACCAGAAAGTGATGCACCCCCTGGCGGCAAGCTATGAGCGGCCGAGCGATAATGGTGACAGTAGTTCTCGTGGTTGATGCAGGTGGCTCGAGTTGATGGGTGCATTTGAAGGTTCAGGTGGAATTGGATAAGGGAAAAATAAGGTAAAATGGAATTGGAAATAACTAGTATGCCTTAGGTCATAAGAGTGATCTTAGTTATGTTTAAGGTTTGGAAGAAATAACAATCTCGCAGGTACAACTTAATGGTAAATATGAGTCAATGTGAATTATCATATGGGTAGGCTATGTGGTGTAATCATAAAGAAAACTTAACTATCGCTTGTGTAGGTTATGTGAATGATTTGGTGTGAATATACACTTATGCCATTAAGAAGGAGATTGGGGATATGGCTACTATTTGGCATGGACATTGGAGTTGGGGCCATCACGCATGAATTGGGATTTATTTTTAGAGATTGTGGTGTGAAAATTGGGGTGGTGACCAAATTCAAGAGTGGTTGATTTTTAAATTGTGAAAATATAGAGGTAGGCACATATATGTTAACCTTGATAAAGATTTACACATAACGGATGATAGATTCTTGTGTTGATGCCTGCAAGGGGCCATTGGATGATTTTGGATGTGGGCTGTTGAAAATGTGAGGTGTTGGGACACTGTTGAAGTGCTAAAAAAACCAGTACTACGCAAGTACTGGTGTAGCGCCTAACGATGGTATTTGACTACCAGGAGATAGCTACAAAGACAGTGAAGTTAACGAACTAGTAGCGCCTAGCGATGAGGGTGGTCCCGCCAAGCGATGTTTGCAAGGCACTTGGCGGTCTGGAAGCGTGTTTCGCTTGGCGGCTCTAGAGTAGTGTCAAGCGATAATGAAGAGGCCATGCTTGTGTTTTGCTTGCTTTGCATGTGTGTGGTCTACAAGGCTTTGGCGATATCTCGAAGGTCAGCTTACTAGTGTTCCTTGAGTTATGGTTTGGAACATATCCTTTGAGTTGTGGCTCGGGATAGGGGTTAAACACGTGGCATTCCTTAAGTTGTGGCTCAGAATGACATCTCTTGAGTTGTGGCTTGGGATGACGAGTGTGCGAGTTGTGGCTCGTACGGATGGGTCCAGATAGATTGCCCTCCTCAGTATTTAACTAACGAGTTTGGTAGTCTAGGGACGTTACAAACTATGTTCATAGTGGGAACTCCACCTGGTGTTATAGAGTATGGTCCGTAGCAGGTTTCCCGCACGTGCTCTACAAGTTGTTGCTTGTAGGTGTGGCAATAAGACATCTTAAGATATTCGTCTAAGACGTAGATCATGGATGACATGGTGGCGACCATGTGATATGGAATCAAAGGATGGAATTCCTTTGGTGTGTTTGTATCTATATATATGTTGTGTATATATGTTTGTTTAATTGTTAGCTCACCCTATTTGTTTGTGTTTGGCGATGATCGTGTACGCGGTACACGAGAGCAGATGATGTTGCAAGTGGATCTGGTGAGGCCTAGAGCCAGAGCGGGGCTAGTCTGAGAGAAAGTTTTATCAGAGTTTTTATGTTTTATGGTTTTGGAATAATTTTGTAAACTTTATGTTCCAGACTCAGATACTGTATCTAAATTTTATAAAGTATGGATTTTGGAATAATTTCGGATGTAATAAACGTTTTAATTTCCCTGTGTTTTTGGGAAATGGAATTATAATAAATGCAAAGCATCTTATTTTATTTTATTAAATTCGTAATATCCGGACGGGATGTTACATCACGCTTTCCTCATTTATTGCATGTGCTAAATGTGCAAAGCATGGCTAAGCTAGACATAATCTCGACCTAGGCTTTTGGAATTGGACTTGAATGGATCCAATTTCAAAAGTTAGGTAAGTTATGATCCAAACTACTTCCAGTAATTTTTACAATTTATTTAGAAAGCATGGCCTAACAATTGGCCCAATTTAAATTTATTCTAATGGACTAGAACAAGCCCATCAAATCTTGATATCTTCCTTGGCTCATCACTAGTGCAGAATTGGATTTCTACCTCGCCTTATAGGCCTCGGTTGGCCAGGAACCGAAGCCTATAATGGCGCGGTGGCAATTTTGCAATTATTGGCAACTTTTATGCCTCGGTTCCCCTACAACCCGAAGCCAAAACCAGTTATAGGCCTCGGTTGTAAAAAACCCGAAGCCAAAAGCCCTGTTAGGCCTCGGTTAAGAAGGCCCGAAGCCAAAAAGGATGCCCAAAATTTCAAAAATGCCATTCTCGTTTTGACTTATAGGCCTCGGTTGTGA
>Ga0209589_1009375_pt1 | contig 14820 bp, 3 predicted proteins | sample CowpeawhiteBW_FD_187525 | JGI IMG/M metagenome (GOLD analysis project Ga0209589, IMG submission 187525) | Root nodule microbial communities of legume samples collected from California USA - Cow pea white BW (SPAdes) (version 2) | ecosystem: Host-associated > Plants > Roots > Nodule | place: USA... | reverse complement strand
AGAAAATAGATTTCAAGAAAAAGATTTTAAAAACTTTTAGAGAAGAATTCAATATGATGAGTAAAATTTTCCAAAAAAAATTTCAAGAACATAATTAAATATTTGAAAAGGATCAAGAAGTTGTTAAAAAGTTTAAAAAAGATTTCAAAAAGTTTTAAGAAATTAAATTTCAAGAAAAGAAAAGTAAAGAAAGTGTCAAAATAAGTAATTGAAGAAGTTAATGAAAATGAAGAGTTTAAAAAAATGAGGAAAAGTGAGAAAATAGATTTCAAGAAAAAGATTTTAAAAATTTTAAAAGAAGAACATAATATGATGAGTAAAATTTCGCAAAAACAATTTCAATAACATAATTAAAGACTTGAATAGGATCAAGAAGTTGTTAAAAACTTTAAAAAAGAATTCAAAAAGTTTTAAGAAAATAAATTTCAAGAAAAGAAAAGTAAAGAAAGTGTAAAAATAAGTAATTGAAGAAGTTAATGAAAATGAAGAGTTTAAAAAAATTAGGAAAAGTGAGAAAATAAATTTCAAGAAAAAGAATTTAAAAACTTGTAGAGAAGAACTCAGTATGATGAATAAAATTTCGCAAAAACAATTTCAAGAACGTAATTAAAGATTTCAAAAGGATCAAGAAGTTGATGAAAACTTTAAAAAAGAATTCAAAAAGTTTTAAGAAAATAAAATTCAAGAAAAGAAAAGTAAAGAAAGTGTAAAAATAAGTAATTGAAGAAGTTAATGAAAATGAAGAGTATAAAAAAATTAGGAAAAGTGAGAAAATAGATTTCAAGAAAAATATTTTAAAAACTTTAAAAGAAAAAGTCAATATAATGAGTAAAATTTTGCAAAAACAATTTCAAGAACTTAATTAAAGATTTGAAAAGGATCAAGAAGTTGATAAAAACTTTAAAAAAGAATTCAAGAACTTTGAAGAAAATAAAATTAAGGAAAACAAGTGTAAAAAAAGTGGAAAATTAAGTAATTGAAGAAGTTAATGAAAATGAAGGGTTTAAAAAAATGAAGAAAAGTTAGAAAATAGATTTCTAGAAAAAGAATTTAAAAACTTTTAGAGAGGTTCTCAATATGATGAGTAAAATTTCGCAAAAACAATTTCAAGAACATAATTAAAGACTTGAAAACGATCAAGAAGTTAATAAAAATTTTAAAAAAGAATTGAAAGAGTTTTAAAAAAAATAAATTCAAGAAAAGACAAGTAAAGAAATTGCAAAAATAAGTAATAGAAGAAGTTAATGAAAATAAAGAGTTTAAAATAATTAGAAAAAGTGAGAAAATAGATTTCAAGAGAAAGATTTTAAAAACATTAAAAGAACAACTAAATATGATGAGTAAAATTTCGCAAAAACAATTTCAAGAACATAATTAAAGATTTTAAAAAGATCAAGAAGTTGATAAGAACTTTAAAAAAGAATTCGAAAACTTTTAAGAAAATAAAATCCAAGAAAAGAAGAGTAAAAAAAGTTTAAAAGTAATTTAAGAAGTTAATGAAAATGAAGGGTTTAAAAAATGTTGGAAAAGTTAGAAAATAGATTTCAAGAAAAAGAATTTAAAAACTTTTAGAGAATAACTCAATATGATGAGTAAAATTTTGCAAAAACAATTTCAAGAACATAATTAAAGATTTGAAAAGGATCAAGAAGTTGATAAAAACTTTAAAAAGGAATTCAAAAACTTTTAAGAAAATAAAATTTAAGAAAAGAACAGTAAAAAAGGTTTAAAAGTAAGTAATTGAAGAAGTTAATGAATATGAAGGGTTTAAAAAATTTTGGAAAAGTTAGAAAATAGATTTCAAGAAAAAAAAAATTTAAAAACTTTTAGAGAAGAACTCAATATGATGAGTAAAATTTCGCAAAAACAATTTCAAGAACATAATTAAAGATTTGAAAAGAATCAAGAAGTTGATAAAAACTTTAAAAAGGAATTCACAAAATTTTAAGAAAATAAAATTCAAGAAAGAAAAGTAAAAAAAGTGTAAAAGTAAGTAATTGAAGAAGTTAATGAAAATGAAAGGTTTACACTTTTAATCCCCTTAAAGTGAAGAAGACAAGTTTCACACTCTAATCCACTTGAATTCAATCTCTTCCTCTCCCTCTCATCAACGCTTAGGGAGGGAGGGGTAGGAAGAGGGAAATTCCTCTATTATTCAATCATTTATGTTATGCACTGGTTTGAGAGTGATATCAAGCTTACAATTATGTCCGCAATTTATTTTTCAGCTTAATTATGAAAATGATGTCAAAATATGGCTTTTGAAATTATTTTTACAAAAATAATTAATAACGAAAATTTGAAAATTATTCTAAAATAAAGTTTAATAAGTAATTATTAAGTATAAAAAATTTTATTATGCTATTTTATAAATATTTTTTTATTAAAATATGATACTTTCATTTATAAATTTTAATATTTTTTTCTACCAAAAATCAAACTTATATAATTATAGTTTTTAATTATTTTTAAAATAAAGGACGATTTGGTAATCGTGTTTTTCTTTGATTTAAATATAATTTTTAATCTATCACATCCATGAAATCACTAACAAACTTTAACAAATTTTACTCTAAATTCATCAAATTTTTTCAACTTTAATCCACTTAAAGTGAACGAAACAAACTCCACACTCTAATCCATCTGAATTTATTATCTCCCTCTCCCTCCAATCAACGTTGAAGGAGAGAGGAAGGAAAAGAAAATTTCCTCTATTTTTCAATCATCTATGTTATGCAATGGTTTGAGGCTGATATCTAGATTACAATTATATCTGCAATTTATTTTTCAACTTAATTATGAAAATGATTTAAATATATGGCTTTTGAAATTATTTTTACAAAAATAATTAATAACGAAAATTGGAAATTGTTCTAAGAAAAGGTTTAAAAAGTAATTATTAATTATAATTTTTTTTATTACATTATTTTATAAATATTTTTTTAATAAAATAAGTTAATTTCATTTATACATATTAATTATTTTTCTACGACAAATCAAACGTATAATGATAATTTTAAATCATATTTAAAATAAAGGATAATTTGGTAATCTTATTTTTTCTTGATTTAAATATAATTTTTAATCTATCAAATTCATCCCATCATTGACAAACTTCAACAAACTTTATTCTAAATCAACTCACTCTCACCTTTGATCCCCTTAAAGTGAACAAACCAAGCTTCATAATCTAATTCACTTGAATTCATCCTCTCCTTCTCCCTCCAATCAATGTTGAGGGAGAGAGGGGAAAAAAGAGGGAAATTCCTCTATTTTTCAATCGTCTCTGTTATGCAACGGTTTGAGGGTGATATCAAGATTACAATTATGTCCACGATTTATTTTTTAGCTTAATTATCAAAATATGTAAAAATAGGGCTTTTAAAATTATTTTTACAAAAATACTTAATAAAGAAAATTTGAAAATTATTATAAAATAAGGTTTAAAAATAATTTTTTTATTACATTATTTTATAAATATTTTTTTATTGAAATATGTTATTTTGCATTTATACATATTAATATTTTTTCGACAACAAATCAAACTTATATGATAATAATTTTTAATCATATTTAAAATAAAGGACAATTTTGTAATCTTATTTTTTCTTGATTTAAATATAATTTTTAATATATCATATCCATCAAATTACTCACAAAATTCAACAAAATTCACTCTAAATACATTCACTTTCACCTTGAATCCCCTTAAAGTAAACAAGACAAGCTTCACACTCTAATTCACTTGAATTCATCCTTTCCCCCTCCCTCCAACCAACGTTGAAGGAGAGAGGGGAAGGAAGAGGGAAATTTCTCTGTTTTTCAATCATCTATGTTATGCAATGGTTTGAGGGTGATATGAAGATTACAATTATGTCCGCAATTTATTTTTCAACTTAATTATGAAAAGGATGTAAAAATTGGGTTTTGAAATTATTTTTACAAAAATAATTAATAACGAGAATGTGAAAATTGGTCTAAAATAAGGTTTAAAAAGTAATTATTAATTAAAACATTTTTTATTACATTATTTTATAAATATTTTTTCTTAAATATGTTACTTTCATTTATACATATTAATATTTTTTCTACAACAAATCAAACTTATCCAATGATAATTTTTAATCATTTTTAAAATAAAGGACAATTTGGTAGTCTTGTTTTTCCTTGATTTAAATATAATTTTTAATTCATCACATCCATCAAATCATTCGCAAACTTGATCAAAATTTACTCTTAATTTACCATCTTTTACCTTTAACCCACTTAAAGTGAACAACACAAACTTCAAACTGTAATCCACTTCATGTCAACCTCTTTCTCCCTCCAATCAACTTGAGGGACAAAGAGAGGAAGGAAGAGAGAAATTCTTCTATTTTTTAATCATCTTTGTTATGTAATGCTTTGAGGGTGATATCAAGATTACACTTAACTCTGAAATATATTTTTCAGCTTAATTATGAAAATGATGTAAAAATATGGCCTTCAAAATTATTTTTACAAAAATAATTAATAACAAAAATTTTGAAATATTTATAAAATAAGGTTTAATAAGAAATTATTAATCATAATTTTTTTATACATTATTTTAAAAATATATTTTTAATAAAATAAGTTAATTTCATTTATACATATTAATATTTTTTCTACGACAAATCAAACTTATATAATGATAATTTTAAATCATATTTAAAATAAAGGATAATTTGGTTATCTTATTTTTTCTTGATTTAAATATAATTTTTAATCTATCAAAATCATCACACCACTCACAAACTTCAACAAACTTTATTATAAATCAACTCACTTTCACCTTTAATCCCCTTAAAGTGAACAAGCCAAGCTTCCCAATCTAATTCACTTGAATTCATCCTCTCCCTTTCCCTCTCCTCCAGTCAATGTTGAGGGAGAGAGGGGAAAAAAGAGGGAAATTCCTCTATTTTTCAATCGTCTTTGTTATGCAATGGTTTGAGGGTGATATCAAGATTACAATTATGTCCGTAATTTATTTTTTAGCTTAATTATCAAAATAATGTAAAAATAGGACTTTTGAAATTAATTTTACAAAAATAATTAATAAAGAAAATTTTAAAATTGTTATAAAATCAGGTTTAAAAAGTAATTATTAATTATAATTTTTTTATTACATTATTTTATACATATTTTTTTATTGAAATATGTTATTTTGCATTTATACATATTAATAATTTTTCTACAACAAATCAAACTTATATGATAATAATTTTTTAAAATAAACGACAATTTCGTAATCTTGTTTTTTCTTGATTTAACTATAATTTTTAATCTATCATATCCATCAAATCACTCACAAACTTCAACAAAATTCACTCTAAATACATTCACTTTCACCTTGAATCCCCTTAAAGTAAACAAGACAAGCTTCACACTCTAATCCACTTGAATTCATCCTCTCCCTCTTCCTCTCCCTCTCTCTCCCTCCAACCAGTTGAGGGAGAGAGGGGAAGGAAGAGGGGAATTCCTCTATTTTTCAATCATCTATGTTATGCAATGGTTTGAGGGTGATATCAAGATTACAATTATGTCCGCAATTTATTTTTCAACTTAATTATGAAAATGATGTAAAAATAGGGTTTTGAAATTATTTTTACAAAAATAATTAATAACGAAAATTTGAAAATTGTTCTAAAATAAGGTTTAAAAAGTAATTATTAATTATAACATTTTTTATTACATTATTTAATAAAAAAAATTAATAAAATTTTTTGTTTTCATTTATACATATTAATATTTTTTCTACAACAAATTAAACTTATACAATGATAATTTTTAATCATTTTTAAGATAAATGACAATTTGGTAACCTTGTTTTTTCTTGATTTAATTATAATTTTTAATCCATCACATTCATCAAATCACTCACAGACTTCAACAAAATTTACTCTTAATTCACTCTCTTTCACCTTTAACCCACTTAAAGTGCACAACACAAACTTGAAGTTCTAATCCACTTGAATTCATCATCTCGCTCTCACCTTCAATCAACCTTGACGAAAAGAGAGGAGAATGAAGATGGAAATTCCTCTGTTTTTAAATCATCTCTGTTATGCAAAGGTTTGAGGGTGATATCAAGATTACAATTATGTCCGCAATTTATTTTTAAGCTTAATTATGAAAATGATGTAAAATTATGGCTTTTGAAATTTTTTTTACAAAAATAATTAATAACGAAAATTTTAAAATTGTTATAAAATAAGGTTTAAAAAATAATTATTAATTATAAAAAAATTTATTACATTATTTTATAAATATTTTTTTAATCAAATATGTTATTTTCATTTATACATATTAATATTTTTTTTACAACAAATCAAACATATATAATGATAATTTGTAATCATATTTAAAATAAAGGACAATTTGGAAATCTTGTTTTTTCTTGATTTAAATATAATTTTTAATCTATCAAATTCATCAAATCACTCACAAACTTCAATAAACTGTACTCTAAATTCACTCACTTTCACCTTCAATCCCCTTAAAGTGAACAAGCCAAGCTTCACAATCTAATCCACTTGAATTAATCATCTCCCTTTTCCTCCAGTCAACGTTGAGGTAGAGAGAGGGAAAGGAAGAGGGAAATTCCTCTATTTTTCAATCATCTATGTTATGCAATGGTTTGAGGTTGATATCAAGATTACAATTATGTCCGTAATTTATTATTCAACTTAATTATAAAAATGATGTAAAAATATGGCTTTTGAAATTATTTTTACAAAAATAATTAATAACGAAAAATTGAAAATTGTTCTAAAATAAGGTTTAAAAAGTAATTATTAATTATAAAAATTTTTATTACATTATTTTATAAATATTTTTTATTAAAATATGTTGCTTTCATTTATACATATTAATATTTTTTCTACAACAAATCAAACTTATACAATGATAAGTTTTAATCATTTTTAAAATAAAAGACAATTTGGTAATATAGTTTTTCCTTAATTTAAATATAATTTTTAATCCATCACATCTATCAAATCATTCACAGACTTCAACAAAATTTACTCTTAATTTATCCTCTTTCACCTTTAACCCACTTAAAGTGAACAAAACAAACTTCAGACTCTAATCCATTTGAATTCATCATTTCCCTCTCTTTCCAATCAACGGTGAAGGAGAGAGGGGAAGGAAGAGAGAAATTGTTGTATTTTTCAATCATCTGTGTTATGCAATGATTTGAGGGTGATATCAATATTATAATTATGTCCGCAATTTATTTTTCAACTTAATTATGAAAATGATTTAAAAGTATGACTTTTCAAATTATTTTTACAAAAATAATTAATAACGAAAATTTGAAAATTGTGCTAAAATAATGTTTAAAAAGTAATTATTAATTATAAATTTTTTGATTACATTATTTTGTATATAATTTTTTAATGAAATATTTTGTTTTCATTTATACATATTAATATTTGTTCTAGAAAAAATCAAACTTATATAATGATAATTTTTCATCATATTTAAAATAAAGGACAATTTGAGAATCTTGTTTTTTCTTGATTTAAATATAATTTTTAAACTATCATATGCATCAAATCACTCACAAACTTCAACAAAATTCACTCTAAATACATTCACTTTCACCTTGAATACTCTTAAACTGAAAAGGACAAGCTTCACACTCTTATCCACTTGAATTCATCTTCTCCCTCTCCCTTAAAGACGAAGAGAGGGAAGCAAGATGGAAATTCTTCTATTTTTCAATCATCTTGGTTATGCAATGGTTTGAGGGTGATATCAAGATTACTATTATGTCCACAATTTATTTTTCAGCTTAATTATGAAAATGATGTAAAAATTTGGCTTCTGAAATTATTCTTACAAAAATAATTAATAACAAAAATTTTAAAATTGTTATAAAAACAAGGTTTAAAAAGTAATTATAAATTATAAAAAATTTTATTACATTATTTTATAAATAATTTTTGAATCAAATATGTTATTTTCATTTATACTTATTAATATTTTTTCTACAACAAATCAAACTTATATAATAATAATTTTTAATCATATTTAAAATAACGGACAATTTCGTAATTTTGTTTTCTCTTGATTTAAATATAATTTTTAAACTATCACATCCATCAAATTACTCACAAACTTCAACAAAATTTACTCTAAATCCACCTATTTTCACCTTTAATCCACTTAAAGTGAACAACAAAAATTTCACAATGTAATCCACTTGATGTCATTCTCTCCCTCTCCGTCTCCCTTTTCATCTCCTTCTAATCAACCTTGAGGGAGAAAGAGGGGAAGGAAGAGGATTTTCTAATCATGTCTGTTATGTCTTGGTTTGATTGTGATCTCAAGATTACAATTATGTGTGCAATTTATTTTTGAAATATTGCTTTTGAAATTATTTTCACAAAAATAATTAATAACAAAAATTTGAAATTCTTTATTAAATAAGGTTTAAAAATTAATTATAAATTATAAAATTTTTTATTACATTATTTTATTACTTTTTTTATTAAAATATGTTACTTTCATTTATACATTTTAATATTTTTTTTTCTACGACAAATCAAACTTATATAATGATAATTTTTAATTATTTTTAAAATAAAGGACAATGTGGTAATCTTGTTTTTCCTTGATTTAAATATAATTTTTAATCTATCACATCCAACAAATCACTCATAAACTATACTCTAAATCCACCCACTTTAACATGTAATCCACCTAAAGTGAACAATACAAACTTCACATTGTAATCCACTTGATGTGATCCTCTTCCTCTCACTCCAATCAACCTTGAGGGGAGAAAGGGAAAGGAAGAGGGAAATTCCTCTATTTTTCAATCAAAATGATTTAAGACTGGTATCAAGATTACAATTATGTCCGCAATTTATTTTTCAGCTTAATTATGAAAATGATGTAAAAAAATGACCTTTCAAATTATTTTTACAAAAATAATTAATTAGAAAAATTTGAAAATTTTTCTAAAATAAGGTTTAAATTTTTTACAATATTTTGTAAATATTTTTTTAATAAAATATTTTATTTTCATTCATACATATTAATATTTTTTTTCTACAACAAATCAAACTTATACAATGATAATTTTGAATCATTTTTAAAATAAAGGACAATTTGGTAATCTTGTTTTTCTTTGATTTAAATATAATTTTTAATTTATCACATCCATCAAATCACTCACAAACTTTAACAAACTTTACTCTAAACCCACCCTCTTTCACCTTTAATCCACTTAAAATGAACGACACAAATCTCACACTCTAATCCACTTGAATTCATCATCTCCCTCCATTAAACCATGACGAAGAGAGGAAGGAAGATGGAAATTCCTTTATTTTTCAATTAATCCCTATTATGCAATGATTTGAGGGTGATATCAAGATTACTATTATGTTCGCAATTTATCTTTAAGCTTAATTATGAAAATGATGTAAAAATATGACTTCAGAAATTATTCTTACAAAAATAATTAATAAAAAAAATTTGAAAATTGTTCTAAAATAAGGTTTAAAAAGTAATTATTAATTATAAATATGTTTAATACATTATTTTATAAATATTTTTTTAATAAAATATGTTAATTTCATTTATACATATTAATATTTTTTCTACAACAAATCAAACTTATATAATTATAATTTTTAATCATATTTAACATAAAGAACAGTTTGGTAATATTGATTTTTCTTCATTTAAATATAATTTTTAATCTATCACATCTAGGGATGTCAACAGGGCGGGTAGGGTACGGGTAGTAGCTCCCCCATACCCTGCCCGCTGGATAAATATTCGCCCCGTACCTGTACCTATATTCGTCGGGTATCCGTTATGCGGGTACCCGTCTATTTTTTTCATATTCGCGGATATCCACGGGTACCCGCGGGTATTTACAAAAATATTTTAAAAAATAAATATTTAACCATAATTAGTGCTTAGATCAACAAGTCCCCTTTCTCCGATTGATTCTTGAAAAACAAGCAAATAAAAAATCACTATCAATTTATATTGTAGTTTATTTTTGAATAAAATATTAAAGAAATTACTAACTTCATCAATGTCTACCTCTTGCAACATTGTATAAAGTTTCATGGTTGTCCAATTTTAATCTAGAAGAGCCTTAAAACATAAGAAGTTCAGTAAAAATTTCTAACAATCACTTAATTAAAATATCTAAGTAAAACTGTTAATTTCTTTACCTTCCATGTTGGTCCATAACTAGTCTTAGAGACACATCAATGCCTCCACAATATATGGAAGTAATTTACTCATTTGTGGGGTAAGAATCTGACCACTGAATGAAGACAATATATATATATATATATATATATATATATATATATATATATATATATATATATATATATATATATATAAGGGTAAAGTTTAGCGGGTACGGGTATCTACGGGTACGGATACTATGATACCCGTACCCGCCCCGTTAACATGCGGGTATCAAAAATACTCATACACGCGGGTAGCGGGTATCCATTTTTAATATCCATTTCCTACCCGTTGCGGGTTTTATCCGCGGATACCCGCGGGTACGGATTTTTTTGACATCCCTAATCACATCCAACAAATCACTCACGAGCTTTAACAAACCTTACTCTAAATCCACCCTCTTTCACCTTTAATCCATTTAAAATGAACAACACAAACTTCACACTCTAATCCACTTGAATTCATCTTCTCCCTCTCCCTCCAATCAACCTTGACGGAGAGAGGAAGGAAGATGAAAATTCCTCTATTTTTCAATCATCTCTGTTATGCAATGGTTTAACGGTGATATCAAGATTACTATTATGTCCGCAATTTATTTTTTAGCTTAATTATGAAAATGATGTCAAAATATGACTTTTCAAATTATTTTTACAAAAATAATTAGTAACAAAAATTTGAAAATTGTTCTAAAATAAGGTTTAAAAGTAATTATTGATTATAAATATTTTTTTCTTACATTATTTTATAAATATTTTTTTAATAAAATATTCTATTTTCATTTATACATATTAATATATTTTTTTCTACAACAAATCAAATTTATACAATGATAATTTTGAATCATTTTTAAAATAAAGGACAATTTGGTAATCCTTTTTCTCCTTGATATAAATATAATTTTTAATCTATTACATTCATCAAATCACTCACGAACTTTAACAAACTTTACTCTAAATCCATCCTCTTTCACCTTTAATCGACTTAAAATGAACAATACAAACTTCACACTCTAATCCACTTGAATTCATCTTCTCCTTCTCCCTCCAATCAACGTTAAAGGAGAGAGGGGAAGGAAGAAGGAAATTCCTCCATTTTTCAATCATCTTTGTTATGCAATGATTTGAGGCTGATATCAAGATTACAATTATGTCCGCAATTTATTTTTCATCTTAATTATGAAAATGATGTAAAAATATGACTTTTCAAATTATTTTTACAAAAATAATTAATAACGAAAATTTGAAATTTTTTCTAAAATAAGGTTTAAAAAGTAATTATTAATTATAAAAAATTTTATTACATTATTTTATAAATATTTTTTTAATAAAATATTTTATTTTCATTCATACATATTAATATTTTTTTCTACAACAAATCAAACTTAAACAAGGATAATTTTTAAACATTTTTAATATAAAGGACAATTTGGTAATCTTGTTTTTCCTTTATTTAAATATAATTTTTAATCTATCATATCCATCAAATCACTCATAAACTTTAACAAACTTTACTCTAAATCCACCCTCTTTTACCTTTAATGCACTTAAAGTGAACAACACAAATTTCACACTCTTATCCACTTGAATTCATCATCTCCCTCTCCTTCCAATCAACCTTGAGGGAGAAAGAGGGGGAAGGAAGAGGAAAATTCTTGTATTTTTAAATCATCTCTTTTATGTTTAGGTTTGAGGGTGATATCAAGATTACTATTATGTCCGCAATTTATTTTTCAGCTTAATTATGAAAAGGATGTAAAAATATGGCTTAAGAAATTATTCTTACAAAAATAATTAATGACAAAAATTTTAAAATTGTTCTAAAATGAGGTTTAAAAAGTAATTATTCATTATAAAAAAATTTTACATCATTTTATAAATATGTTTTTTATAAAATATTTTATTTTCAATTATACATATTAATATTTTTTCTACAACAAATCAAATTATACAATGATAATATTTAATCATTTTTAAAATAAAGGACAATTTAGTAATCTTGTTTTTTCTTGATTTAAATATAATTTTTAATCTATCACATCCATCAAATCACTCACAAACTTTAACAAACTTTACTCTAAATCCACCCTCCTTCACATTTAATCCAATTAAAGTGAACAAAACAAACTTCACACTCTAATCCACATGAATTCATCATCTCCCTCTCCCTCCAATCAACCTTGAGGGAGAAAGAGGGGGAAGGAAGAGGAAAATTCTTGTATTTTTATATCATCTTTGTTGTGTCTTGGTTTAAGGGTGATATCAAGATTACTATTATGTCCGCAATTTATTTTTCAGCTTAATTATGAAAATGATGTAAAAATATGGCTTCAGAAATTATTCTTACAAAAATAATTAATAAAAAAAATTGAAAATTGTTCTAAAATAAGGTTTAAAAAGTAATTACTAATTATAAAATTTTTTATTACATTATTTTATAAATATTTTTTTAATAAAATATTTTATTTTCATTTATACATATTAATATTTTTTCTACAACAAATCCAGCTTATATAATGATAATTTTTAATCATATTTAAAATAAAGGACAATTTGGTAATATTGATTTTCCTTGATTTAAATATAATTTCACTATTTTTCAATCATATCTGTTATGCAATGATTTGAGGGTGATATCAAGATTACACTTAAGTCTGAAATTTATTTTTCAGCATAACTATGAAAACGATGTAAGAATATGGCCTTCAAAATTATTTTTACAAAAATAATTAATAACAAAAATTTGGAAATTTTTATAAAATAAGGTTTGGCAAGCAATTATTAATTATAATTTTTTTACATTTTTTTATAAATATTTTTTTAATAAAATTAGTTAATTTCATTTATACATATTAATATTTTTTCTACGACAAATCAAACTTATATAATAATAATTTTTAATCATATTTAAAATAAAGGACAATTTGGTAATCACATTTTTTCTTGATTTAAATATAATTTCTAATCTATCACATCCATCAAATCACTCACAAACTTCAACAAACTTTACTGTAAATACACCCACTTTCACCTTTAATCCCCTTAAAGTGAACATCACAAATTTCACACTCTGATCTACTTGAATTCATCATCTTCTTCTCGCTCCAACCAACGTTGAGGGAGAGAGAGGCGAAGGAAGAGAAAAATTTCTTTATTTTTTCAATCATATCTGTTATGCAATTGTTGGAGGGTGATATCAAGATTACAATTATGTGCGCAATTTATTTTTCAGCTTAAATACGAAAATAATGTAAAATATGGCCTTTGAAATTATTTTTACAAAAATAATTAATAACGAAAATTTCAAAATTGTTATAAAATAAGGTTTTAAAAGTAATTATAAATTATAAAATTTTTTATTACAATATTTTATAAATATTTTTTAAAAAAATATTTTATTTTAATTTATACATTTTAATATTTTTTATACGACAAATCAAATTTATGCAATGATAATTTTTATTCATTTTTCAAATAAAGGACAATTTGATAATCTTGTTTTCCTTGATTTAAATATAACTTTTAATCTATCACATCACATTCATCAAATCACTCACAAACTTTAACAAACTTTACTGTAAATCCATGAATTACACAAACTTCACACTCTAATCCACTTGAATTCATCATCTCACTCTCCCTCCCATCAACCTTGACGGAGAGAGAGGGAAAGCAAGATGGAAATTTCTCTATTTTTTAATCATCTATGTTATGTCATGGTTTGAGTGTGATACCAAGATTAAATTTATGTCTGCAATTTATTTTTCAGCTTAGTTATGAAAATGATGTAAAAATATGACTTATGAAATTTTTTTACAAAAGTAATTAATAACGAAAATTTTAAAATTTTTATAATATAAGGTTTAAAAAGTAATTATTAATTATGACATTTTTTATTACATTATTTTATAAATATTTTTTTAATAAAATGTGTTATTTTCATTTATACATATTAATATTTTTTTCTACAACAAATCAAACTTATATAATGATAATTTTTAATTATGTTTAAAATGAAGTACAATTTTGTAATCTTGTTTTTCCTTGATTTAAATACAATTTTTAATCTATGGCATCACATCCATCAAATCACTCACAAACTTTAACAAACTTTACTGTCAATCCACCCACTTTCACCTTTAATCCACTTAAAGTGAACAACACAAACATCACACTCTAATCCACTTGAATTCATCATCTCCATCTCCCGCCAATCAACCTTGACAAAGAGAGAGGCGAATGAAGATGGAAATTCCTCTATTTTTTCAATCATCTATGTTATGCAATGGTTTGAGGGTGATATCAATATTATTATTATGCCCGCAATTTATTTTTTATTTTAATAAATAAAATGATGTAAAAATATGACTTTTGAAATTATTTTTACAAAAATAATTAATAACGAAAATTTTAAAATTGATATAAAATAAGCTTTAAAAAGTAATTATTAATTTTAACATTTTTATTACATTATTTTATAATTTTTTTTAATAAAATATGTTATTTTCATTTATACATATTAATATTTTTTCTACAACAAATCAAACTTATACAATGATAATTTAATCGTATTTAA
>Ga0209589_1009366_pt1 | contig 14834 bp, 5 predicted proteins | sample CowpeawhiteBW_FD_187525 | JGI IMG/M metagenome (GOLD analysis project Ga0209589, IMG submission 187525) | Root nodule microbial communities of legume samples collected from California USA - Cow pea white BW (SPAdes) (version 2) | ecosystem: Host-associated > Plants > Roots > Nodule | place: USA... | reverse complement strand
TTGTACGCTTATGATAGAGATCAAGGCCTTGATTTTAGTTTCCAAAAGGTATTTTAAGTTTTTAAAACTAAAAAACATTATTAGATCCTTTTTTTTCTCACATGTATTTTGAAAAATATTTCTAGTATTGAAATGCTAAACCTAAGAAACCATATTATGGAATGATTTTCGTGCAATTGATTTGTGTTGATATTTCATGTATAATTTAATTTGGAAAAATAAAACTTTTCTTAATGGCAAATTTGCTTTCAAAATCTACACTGAAGGTTGGAAAACAAATTTAAAAAAAAAAAACGATGTATTTCAAACAATCTCCCAAGCAGCTGTTAATATCAGCACTTAGCACTGCACATGAGGTTTATTTTCAGCTGGTTATCAGGGTTTTTCAATATATTTATTGATGAAGTTAATATTTTAGCTAGTTAATGGGACCTTGCAATGTATTAAAGGTAGTTTTGAATGTTTGGTATGAATTAAATTAGTCGGCATCACCAATTTAATCCTGAGACTTTTACCTTAAAAGTGAACCACTAAAATTAAAGTGTGAGCATCTTCACCTCAATCTCATAATGGAACAACGGTGTTTGATACAACACAACACAACGTATTCCTACCCAAGATCACGTTGACGTACTCTGGGCTTTTGAAACATTTTACAGTTCACTTATATAATTGCATCAGCAAGCCATCAACATTACCAAAGATGAAATCTTCTCATTATTTGTGTAGTGTTCAACACTTACACTGTTAGATTCAATTTAAGAAAACCAAGCCCAAATTCCTTGAAGGACCCAGACACCAATGTGAGGCTCAATATGTGCTTAGTTTGCACCACATGCTGCTCCCTATTGGTTGGCATGGAGCTACAACACTTTCAAAATACTTATTCATTTACAAATTGATTGATAGAATTATGTAAAACAGTAGGATGCAGAATCTTTACTTGGTTATGCAAATCCATGAACCAGAGTTCAACTTATTTGCTTGGAACCGAACCAGCCTTTAATTCTCACATTGGGCATGTTTAGATGGTCCAATTGAACTACTTTGGACAACAATCAAATGCTTTAAGAGGATACAGTACTTTTTGAACTAAAACAATTTAATGGATTAACTGATAGCTTTTATTTATTTAAATGTTATTTTGTTCGTGTTGTGATATGCTAACTCTGTGAAGTATAAGCAATGTACATACATTATTGTTCATGTCCCTGGCTTCTATTCATAATTAGATGACAGATATGTAATTATTCTGAAAAAATGCACTAGAGAATCAAAATCAAACAGACATAGTGAAGAGAAACAAAAGATAAATAAAAATAATTAATCATAGTTGGCTGGTTAGTATCGGACTGATTTGGCAACCTCAAAAAAATGTGCAACATTCTCCTCAGGCGTACCTACTTTAATTCCATGACCAAGATTCAAGATATGTTTCCCTCTACCTGCTTTTTTCACAGTATCATTTATCCTATCAGTGATGAAATCTTTGGAACCAAAAAGAACACCAGGGTCCACATTTCCCTGGACAGCTATATTTGGTCCCAGTCGCCTCCTACCATCAGCCATATCCACTGTCCAATCCAAGCTAATTACATCCACCCCTGTCAAGGCTAGTCTTTCAAGCAAGCCCCCAGATCCACTAGCATACAGGATTAAGGGGAGATTTGGATGGCTTTTCTTCACAGTATCAATAATCTGCTTCAAGTAAGGCAAACTGAATTCTTCAAAATCCACTGGACTAAGCTCTGTTGCCCATGAATCAAAGATCTGAACAGCTTGAGCTCCATTATCAGCTTGGTATTGAATGTATCTTGCCATTGACGTTGTAAACTTTTGCAGTAAAGCGTGCAGGATCTGTGGAGAAATCACAGTTTTATAGTGAAACGAGATAAAGAAATAGTGCAAATTTTATTATCGATTAATTACCCTCTTAGCTGGTATTAAGAACTGATTTCTAATCGTAATGAACAAATTTCATTTTGGAAATGCACACACAAAATAGAGTAGAAGAAAAACCTAAACAGATATGGTAACATGAACCGTGCTAACTTCTTTCCATTTCAACCAGAACTAATTTTCTAACTAATGACCAACTTAAGGATTTGCTGATTATCTGGATTGATCAGTATATCTCAGGATACAAAATGCTGAAAAAGAAAACGATTTAAAACATAAGAATGTGAGTGAGTTTCCATGGGCAACAACTTTAGTGAGCTTGAATGATAAGGGAAGATGGCTGAAGATTACCTTGGATTCAGAGAAAGCTAATCTTTTTATTTTTGAGAAGTTTTTAGATGAACCACCTTCAACCACATATGATGCCAGAGTAAACGGTGCCCCCACAAAACCAAGAACTGCAGCTGTATCATTCACCTGCAATCAACAGTTCAGCATTCATTGAATGATATGGGAAAACATTAGAGCATAATACATCAATAGGACACAGAATAATGATAAAGCAACAATAACAAGATATTTGGGTCTCCATGAAGCTCCATTCTCTACTACTACATAAAACAACTTTATAATACAAACGGGAAATGAAGATTAACCCAGTATATTAATACCACCAGCAAGGTTTACAGTTCAATAAAATATATAATTCTGAGTTTTCAATATTATATGTTCCCCCTAGTACCACGTGACGTATGCCTAATCACCTCTTCTCCATCATTCCATGCTATTACAGCCCCCAACCAATTAACATTCTTAAAATACAGAGAATTCCTTTTTAATCACATAAATATACAGAATTTCCTGTCTTCTGGTATTGGACAAAACATGCATGCTTCAGCTATAAAAAGGAAGTGGGGTGTAAAACGAACAAAAGCAGAAATGCAACGGAACATAGGACCAGTCAGACCTCTTTCCTCAATATTGTCAGTGCTTCACCAACGTATGGAACTGACTCTTCAGGAACAAACTCTCTCACTTGATTGACCTGGGCATCTGTGTGAATAGGATCAAATATGACAGGACCCTTACCCTTCACAATATCAAAGGGTATATTCATTCCAGAAAGTGGGGTAAGAATGTCTGAGAATAAAATCACCTGTCACAGAATCAGTGCCCAGCAAATTATTAATGGCAACAAAATCATAATCAATACATTAAAAATGTGATAACATAGATATATTAATGAGTGCCAGAGTGTTATCTTACTCCATCGGGCTTGAAAACATGCCATGGTTGCAGGGAAATTTCCACCACAAGATCGACATTTTCAGATCTTTCACGGAATGAAGGATATTTCTCACATATGGTTTGGTAACTCTGGTTAATAAAAATCGGCAAATTAGATTCATTTTCTGTAAAGAAGACATACTCACCAAACTCAATTCATGAAGAACAAGAACCCAACTAGTTTTAGGTTTAGTAACATAAATCATGATAGTTGTTGGACTTAAATCTACAATTGAAGCAGATAACCATGGATCATAAACAATTCAAACAAATTCTTGGGCTAAGATCATCATAAAAAAGTCCAGAAAATTTCTGAAATGGAGATAAACTTTGGAAACTGTAGACACTCCGCTAGCTATGTTTAGTTTCAGAGGAGGCGTGTAACTAAAAAGTGACAGAGTTAACAAAAACACACCCTTTAACACCTGCTTGTTTGGATAAACTTATCCATAAGTACTTATTACAAGAAAAAAATAAGAAGAAAAAATGAATCAGCTTCTGGCAACCTTAAATTAGTGTAAACAAAAGTTAATTTGTACAAATTTTCTCAAAGTCAAGATAACACCACTGCACAAACAATTTCACAATATACAGAAATTTATGACACCAAATACCAAACTAGGATGCCCTAAACCTTCAATTAAGTTTTACGTAGGCCATAAATCACAAAAAGCTGCATGAACCTGCCTTCATGTACCTCCCTGCTTGCCTCATGAGCCAAACCGGTGGTCTTTCAACTTCTACCCCACGAACTGCATTAAGCAAAAGCGGTTCAGCAGCAGCTGTAGATTTTGGTTCAGCAACGGTTCCTGCACAAGATTTCCAGAACTCATAAACAAAATCCATTAATCAGATAACAAAGTTCAAGAATGGGTTTGGAGCTTTGACCAGAAACGACGAGACGACTGCATTTTCGCACGGAATTGAAAAAGTAATAACGATAACATTTAGTTCATAGCAAAATAGAAGGAATAAAAAAACCTCAACTACGAGTTCAGGGATATTAAAATATAACAAAAAAATAAATAAAAATCGGTAGCATTTAAATGGGGGGCAAAAGTTAAAGGTCAACGATGTGTTATCTGGGTCTTGGTGGAAAGCTGAAAATGTCGAGAAGAACAATGAAATTGCACAATAAATGCCCTGAAAATGAAAAACCCTAATAAGTGGATCGTAATAAAGATAATACCTTGGAGGGTGCAGGAAATTGAGGTGGTTGATTTGGAGGGAAAAACACAAGTTGGTTTTCTGGGTATGAAAGAAGTGAAGGCGGTGTTGACGCACAACATTTTTGAATTGAATTGCAGAGTGAAGTGGAGCTGAAAAGTTGTATGTCAGAGAAATTGAAGTTTGAAGGATGTGATATGGTTAGGGAAGAAAGGAAAGATAAGGAAATGAATGAGATCAGCAATGGAGAGTTGATTCACCAATTGCAATCCTCAATTTGTTGCGCTTTTGCCATGTCACCAACTTCTCCATGGAATTTTCTGACAGTACACACACTCCCCTTCCACCTATGCTATATCAAACTTCTTTGTAATAAAATGTAAATAAGCACATGTACAATTACCTAACCAAATAAAAGCAAACAAAGGATAAATTCTGTTTTTCTTTTCCTTTAATTTATAATAGGCGACTTTCGTATTAGAAAAAAAATGTAACTTTTAGTTTCATTTTTTAATTTGCAAATGTTTATTTAGTGTATACTTTAATTAATTACTTTAATCCTTAAGTTGGATAAGAATTAAAAGTAAATGTATACAAAATTAAAGATTTTGTAAAATTTGAAAACTTCAATTGCAAAATAATGGAGAAAAAAAATTATACATCGTATCTAAAAGGGATGAATATAAAAATAGAGTATGCTAATTGGTGTTCGATGAATCAATAATTTTTTTATTTATTAAAGTTAGGACTTTTAAGTTGGAGGTTGATTGAAAATCACGTAAGAGCACTTTTATAAAAACAATATCTTTAATTTTCTTGATAAATATTGGACCTAAATATAATTAAAGTATTAGACTTAAATACTAGAATCTTTATTTCATCAACATATTTTAGTTCGGTATGTCTAACTCATCAAATTAACAGACCAAAAGTGAAGTAATCCGCCTACAGACTATTTTTATTTATTTTTTTATTTTTTTAAATAAAAAAACTATTTTTTTCTATATTATATTATTATATAAATGTAAATATACAATATTATTATAATTTAAATACACTTATAAATTAAATTTCAATTATTAGTTACAATAATACAATTTAACATGCAAATATAATTATTTTAATTTATTCAATTAAATATGTGAATTGATAAATTAAGCTAAAAAATATTTATATAATTAAATATACTATAAATATTTATTTAAAGTATATATAAGTAAATTTTATACAAAAATATAAAAACGGGCCTTTTTAAATGGTGGGATAAGTTGCAATTTCAACCCGTTTTTCAATGGTGAAGTAGCCCGGTCCAACTCCTTTTTAATGAACCAAGAGCTGTGCAGGCCAAAACGGGCCGGCTATAGTTCATTTATTTTGAATTGCTTTCCAGTTCTATTTTTAAACCAACTAAATTTACTTTCGCGCTGTTGTTAATAAGTAAATTCATCAAACCGTTATTTAGATAAAAGTATTTAGGGACTAGTAATATTATACAAAATTTAGAAGCAGATAGGTTATTGAAAACAGAGCAAAGTTTGGGAGATTTTATAAGATGGAAAATCGTGTTTGGAAGAGAAAATGCTGATGAGTTTACTTATGAAATTGGAACTTTGGTTTATATGAAAGAAACAACAATGGTTGTTGTTGGCTTCATCATTATCTTTCTACAATTGTTTTTTTAACTAGGATTTGATGCGGCTAATCCAAATTATTTAAGTGCCAAAGTATCTAATTTCTTTTAAGTTGAATCCCCTCTCAATCTTATGCTGAGGGAAGTTGTGACCATTTGTTCTTGATTCCAAACATACCAAAAGAAAAGGATAATAAGTGAAAACAAAAATGAAATTGAAATAAAACATAGGGGGTGAAAAATCAGATCGAACTGATCGCAATTTTATTGGATATAAAAAAAATTACGAGCTCATAACTATTTAATTACAAGGAAATTTAGCAAAAGGAGGAAAATGTATTAAAAAATGGTGTCTATTGTAAGTTTCCTTTTGGGAGGAGTTTTCTCTATGATCTGCTTCTGCAGGTCCATAAATGAAGAACCCCTGTTGGCAAATAGTCTTCGCAAGTTGATCACAGAAAGTTCACTGAAGTTACCAACGGTAAGATCAGCCTGCCCAAGATCATACCTGCAGGTTTTCAACATCGATCAGTTTCTAAATATTAAACGAATAATTTCATCAGAAAATTTAAATTACTGAAAAGTATAACTGTTTGCATATGAAAAACACTAAATTGGAAATGTGCATTTCTTAAACCTTTCGTCAAATCTTATTTTGGTACAACATCCTATGTTATTATGCATAAATGTGAATTACTCACGCAGGATGAGCTCCAATTAATGCTACAGCCATCATTGTACAGTTGTGCGCCGCAGTTACTCCTCTAGGATCATCTTCAAAAACCACACACTTGGAAGGTTTACGATCCAACTGCAGGGAATAGGCAAACAGGTCAATAGCTAGCATAATATTGTAATAAGAATGAGAATTTTACGAAAGACTTGCAGGATATTAAAAAACCCTAAATATAATAGCAATGCTACATCTAAACATTCCCATATTTATTTGCACTTTGGACCTTTAGCATTTATCGTGAGCACACAATTAGCAACGATGATTCCAGAATTTTTCATGTTCTACTAAGATGATTTTAGGATCTTAATGTAAAAAAAGAATAAAATACACAAGATATCACCCCACAAAATTAAAGCAAAGGCACTCAACGTTTCAACCTTTTAAAACTAAAATACCACTCAACCTATGTAGTAAATGTTAAAAAACCATAGTATATGTAGTAATAGAATAGTAATAGTTTCAAGGCAGAATCATTTCATCAAAATTGAATCATATGGATAATCTGTACCTTGACAGCAGCAGACAGAAATCTATGAGCTATTGACTCCATTCCATCCTCCTCTGTCACAATTGCCTGCAAATAAAATGAGACAATCAGCAAGTGGAAAAGTTTAATCATGTCGAGTTATTCATAATATTACTTACTATATCTACCACATAAAATAGGTCAAAATATAGCCATAAATGGCCAAGTTATCAAATTGGGGTTACCCACAAAATGAAGGTTTGTATCCCTAATTCCCTCAAGAGGAACATTAGCACAACACTATGATCGGGGGTAACAGTCACGTAAGTTCCACAACATAGAAGTGAAGGAACAATATGGATTGTAACCAACATGGATTTTACCCAATAATAGTGCCTTAATAGCATTCGTCCTCCCTGTAATGGATCTAGAGCATGAATTGCAGCAAAAACAAACTGCTTGTTTTCTTAATTAAAGAATGTGTGAACAGTATTTTTCAAAATCTATTGACCATGAGTCAAACTGCAAATGAAGCTACACAGTATTTATAATTGTCCATGACAGCCTGAGAGAAATAAGACCTGGCAGTCTTCCCGTATAACCATATTTCAAGCAAAATTAGTTATGCATACCACTGATTTTTTTCAATTGGAGAAACAAGGCAAAAATTGATTTCTTGTAAACTATTCTTAAAACCAACCTGGAAATACTTGCTGAGCCCCATTCGCTCCAAAATCTCTAACATATTTCTTCTATCAAGGCTTGAAACCACAGCACAGGGGATGCGAGCTGTATATACTGCTTCCAACCAGTCTTCGAGGCCATCTATTGGTTTGGCAAGCTGAACAAAGTTACAAGCAAGAAATGTCAGGTTTTATCCCACTGAATCCTCAACAAAAGCCATTAGAATAAATCAAGGCAACTTACTCGGAGAAGATTATCATAATATATCTGAGAAAACCTCAACTTTAGCCTATTCAGCTCCTCCTCTGCATTATCTGATACAAAAAACTGCAAATGAAGGGAGGATAATCAGCGAAGAAAAATGTTCAGAACAATGTTTTAGACTTCTAATGATGATGCTATCTCTAAAGAAAGCATGTCTTCATAATTGAAAGCCTGTGTAAACCAACAAACCACAAGAAAAAGGCAAACTAACCTTACGCAACACATAATCAGCACCTGTATAAAACACTAATTTGTGCATCTCACCTTCTTCCGGAATATCCTTTCCTGCATATGATAATCACAGTTATCAATGTCAGACAATAGCATGCAGAAGTCAATTCAAGAAACGCTATGGTGCGATAGTCCATACTAGGATGACTATTATTATGAGTTCTTTAGGTTTAATTACTCATTTGGTTCTTGTACCATCACAATCTTTACATTTTAGCCCATAAACCTAGAAACTACTCATTTTAAAACCCTAAACCCTAATTCTAAACAACAGGGACTAAAACCAATTAAAAACTATTTTTTCAAAAAGACTAAATGAGTCATTTTCAGTATAGGGACTAAAGCATAAAGATTGTGTAGGTAAAAGAACCACGTGAGTATTTATATGTATATAAATACTCAGAATTCATGACATGTTCATAATTAAAATAAAAAGTCATAGGTCTCTAAAGCAAAACATACATGTAAAACAAAATTCAAAAGATATTCATATTTCAAATACAAGACATATTAAACATTCAATGAAAAGTGAAGATAGGTGTTGTACATAGAAAACAACGCATAAGGTTGAGTGTGCTAAAGTGGCGCAAGGAAGGTACTATGTGTTGCTTCCAAAAAAGTCCCTATGAACAGAGACATTAGGGTCCTTCTAGAGAGCTACTTATGGGGTTTTAATTTTGAAAGCCGAAATGTATAGATGTAATAATAGTAACAATGATAAAGAAGACTTGGATATAGAATATCATTATTATTCCTATCTTTTATTATTAAATATCAATGTTTTTAATTTTGAGTAAATTTTATCATTTCTTAGAATCTATCCCTGTCCTCTCTCTTTCTCTCTCTCTCTCTCTCTCTATTTATATATCTATGTGTGTGTGTGTGTATGTGTGTATGTATGTAGTATACATTAAATAAACCATACAAAAATTAAATAAAGAAAAAACAACTATCACGATATACCATATATTGCTATGGCATTTTTGCAGTTGGATGGTACAGGCTAATATATGAGATTTAAAACACTGGGACTGTTGGTGAAGAGTAATAAAATAGGTTAATAGTGAGCACCACCGGAGACATTGTTGGAGAAGAGTGGGAGTTCTTTGCACAAAAAGAGGTAAAGGTGAGCGGTGTTTGTTACACTGTTGGTGTAACAGAAGCATGGAAACTAAAGCAAATTTTGGTATTCAAGAGGTTTCTGTTATTTAAAAAGTTCGTAGTTACTCAAGTAATTTAAAAATAATGGCTGCCAGGGACGGTTATGCCACAGCAGTTTTTCAAAAAATTTTGCAACAATCTTCCGCACTAACCATTAACATCTACCAATAATGAAGAGGAGACATTATAAACAACAATTGATGAGTTGATAATGTAAAATTCTAATTTAAAAGATCTTCCTTTTCTTGCTACTAATTTGTGTTCCCAAATAGATATATATCAACTGAATATCTAAACTTAAAGAAAGGAATGATTATTTATTAGTTTTTTTATTAGTTGCTCCATTATTTAATGGAGAACGTGTCCTTTTGTTTCTATTTTATACCATCCGTCTAAAAGACCATGCATCTTTGAAGATTATCCCATCTAAAGCTCCAAAGTAATGAAGTATAACAATTAACATACCTTCTTCAAAGGCCAGCTGCTCCCACGCCTTCCTTTTTACAGCTCGAGTACCAGCCTGAAATGAAGTGCATGCATTTATCAGGGAATCGATTTAAATGAACCGGTTGCATGATATTAAGTGAGTGTAAGGTCCTGCACTATTTTTCCCAAAACTTGGTCATAGCAGTCATTCCCACATGCAATTACCAACCAGAAATTAGTAAATACATATCTTCAGCGTAATTGCAATAAATTTCATAAACTAACTACCATTATTTAACCCTTTAAAACATGATAAAAAATACTATAGTAAAGACAATGTTCTAGAATCGTTTATTCTAACCCAGAAAAGGAGAAGAAAAGAAAAAATTATAATAAAACATACAAACTTGAGCTAAAAGTACTTACCACCACATTGTCCCAAGAGAAAATTAGACCATAAGCTTCATCTGGCTTCATTGCATACCGTATGCGGTGAAGAAAGCCATCTTGCAATTTGTCATTCAAATAGTCCTATTTTCAAATAGAATTGTCAACCTTCAGTCATAAATTACACTATACTAGCATCACATAAGTACAAAGAGGCAAGGAAGTAAAATCTGAAGAGAAACTAGAAATTTCTATGATGACAAGAAATTTCTTACCACATCAACTTTTAATGGTCCATCCGTCCTAAAAGTCTCAAAGCCTTCCCCATATTCAGCTCCAATAGCCTGGAAGGAAACAACGAATTAGAAAAGTTACAATCACTTTAAATTGATAAACACACTGTTCCAACAAAATTTTGTACTATAGACAGGAAATGAAAAGTGTAAATATAAAAGACCTGCCCTATGAAAACGAAATAAAAAGTAGCTATAAAACAATAACCTTTTTCATAACAAACATGCTCTGGTAAACAATTTAAGTACTCGTTGGATAAATCTTACAGAAGAAGAGCTTGTGAGTATTGAGTACTTGGGCACGTAGGTAAACATCAAGGGCATACTGAATACGTGCTTATCATATAAGCAACTATGCTTAAGTTGTTAGAACTGACGCGGAGGAAATTGGATTAAATTGTTTTTATATACGCTGTACGATATTTTCTAAGTCATTACAGACATCATAAGCTATGTTAATAAGGTCATTCAAACTCTTGCACAAGTGTTTATGTCATAATATAAGACCAATTAAGTTGCAGATATCCTCTTTCAAATAAACCCTTATTCCAATACTCTTGTCAAATAAGAGCTCATTCATACGCTTTACAAATAACCTAATAAACTCATTTTTTGTAACTTCAGTGAGAACCCTAATAAATTAAGTTCAAGAACGGAAAACCACTTTCAGAGGCCGAAATAAACTCCTTAAACACACCGTATATCCAAAAACATAAAACACTATTTAACCGGTGCTCGAAGTGCTAGCCAGACGTAAAAGAAAAACCCTGAATCTCGATTAGGTGTAGAACATTAGGAAAAAAAATGGATACGATGATTTTTAAAACACTTGAGAATTAACATGAAATGAGTAGAATCGATACCTCCTCCACGAAAAGCTTATTGGGTGTGAATTGCAGCCCATTCACAGAGCCAAATTCATCGGACTTAGAACTGCAACGAGCAATTAGCCGATTCTTAACCAAACCCGAACGCTTTAAATTCTGAAAATTCCAAAAGAAAAATAAGAACTCACATAAACAAAATAGCAGTAAATACATACGTGAATATACGTGGAGAGAAGCAGAGAGAGAGAGGGGAAATCGCATACTGTGAGGTGGGGAGGAAAAGGAGAGGGTTGAAGGCGATAAGGGTGTGTTGGAGGAATTGCATGAGTAGAAGCTATGGAATTTGCGAAAGTGGTGAAGTCCATGGTTTTGGGATAAACGGCAGCAACGTTAATGTTACGGAAGCAGAAGAGAGGGGAAGAAGATGATGACGACGATGTTTTGTTTCAGTCTTTATATGATTTGTGTCTGTTCCCAATCCAAATCCTAATGTTTTAAATTCTGATCCTAAGCCACCTTCCGCCTCTCAATTTTGCACCCTCCTGGATTTTCCTTTGTTTCCTGCTTTTCTACTCACGTGACATCTCACGTGCTCCACTTCTTCACCGGATAAGAAAATGATCTTCTTTTTTTTTTTTTCAAAATAGCACTGTTACTCTTTTTATTTTCCCACTTAACATACTGTTTCTAATATTTGCGGCAGTAACACCCTTTTAAATTAGTTCAGAATTCAGTTTTTGGAAAACTGAATTTCGTTATTTGAAAAATCGAATTTTGACCTTCATGTTGAAAATGATTTGGAAAACGGTCAGAATTTAATTTTTGAGAAACCGAATTTTGAATTACATTTTTTTTTCATTTTTATTAAATTTGTTTTAATTAAGAGGGAAGGAAAACATATTTTAAAATGTAGTAACTGATTTAATATTTTGAAATAATTAAATATTTAAAAATATATAATTATATTTTTAAATAAATTAAGTTTTTTATTATTTGACATGCAAAATGTATATATAAGTAAAAGTTATATTTTGAAAATAAAAAAATAAATAATAGATTGAAATTTATTTGTGGAAGGAGAAAAATATTTAATTGTATAATAATTCAAACTAAAAATAATTATTTAAAACTGCACACATTAAATTTTAATATCAAATTTTAACTACAATTATGGATGCCTAATTTATAAACTTTCAACCAAAACAAAATAATAATCAAATCTTTTTTACAATCAACAACAACTTTTCAATCAATTATTTATTTCTCTATTTTAACATATAATTTTTAATAATCACATTTCAAATCAACTTAATTTATTTCAAAATATAATGGGTTAAACATGTTTTTGGTCCCTCAAGTTTCAATAAATTTTGAAATTAGTCCATCATTAAAACTTTATACCAATTTAGTCATTAATCATTCAAAATGCGTGAATTTAGTTCTTTTAATCAAATTTTGTTAAGTTTATTTGACGTTTCAAGCACATTTTATAATAGTATTTAAGTTAACATTGAAGCAAAAATATGTCAAATAATGTAAATAATTTAAATACTATCATGAAATGCGCTTGAAACGTTATATAAACTTAACAAGATTTGATTAAAATGACTAAATTCACGCATTTTGAAAGATGAAGGACTAAATTGGTCAGAATTTTTGAGAAGGGACTAATTCCAAATTTCGCTGAAACTTGAAGGACCAAAAACATATTTAACCCAAATGTAATTATATATTTTCAATATTTAATTATTCTAAAAAGTTACATTAATTCCTACAATTTTTTACTAAATTAATTTATTATAATTCCTACAATTAATTTTTTCTTTTTCTATAAAAAATAAAACTAAACAAATAAAAAATTAAATTTTAGTTTTCTTAGAAGAAAACGAAAATTAAAAAAAAATCCAGAATTCAGTTTTCCAGAAACTGAATCTGACTGGTTTTTTGATAATTTAAAAAAAAAAGTGAGAATTCGATTTTTCAGGAACCGAATTTTAATCATTTTCAGAAGTGTAGTAGATCGGTAAATAAAAGATAGAGTATCTATTTGATCGATTATTTTTGGATACGTGCTACTGCAGAAGAAAAATTCATAAGAAAGCAACTATTTTCATTGCTATCATTACCCAATTGCTTTAATATTGTTTATTTTACTTTTATTCCTTTTATATGATTTATTTATCTTAACTTTATTATATTTGGCGCATACTGCATCAAACTTTTCAATTTTCCATCGACCAGAAATGACACACACAAAAACAAACTATGTATTTTCTTTCTTTCAAAAGATGTTATTTTGATTTCGCCGTATTTTCTATATTTTTTCATCCCAATATCTACCCATTACAAATTGTGAAAATTTAAAATTTTGATGATTAAATGGGTTAAGACAAAAAAAGATCATAAAATAAAAAAAAATAACTGAGTGATAAAATGTACAATTTTCTTTTTAAATTTACGAATACCATATTTTTTAGTATAACATAATTTGATTATGGACTAAGAAGGTTACTTTTCTCCTATTATAAAAATATAAAAATAATTAAATAGAAATAGATGAGTTTTCGTAATAAAACTCAAATATATATTTTAAAATGAGAAATTTTTAATTTTGATCCTTATAAAAAGTTTCATTCTTTTAGTCTTTTTAAAACTTAAAAAATCATTTTTTTTAATTTCTAGTATTATATAACATTGGTTAATTGCTTCTGTTAAAAAAAATAGTATTCAAGGTTAAGCAAAAAAAATAATCATGATATGACACCGCAGTGTTGTAATATAATATAAATATGTGACACTGCAAAATAGTACTTAAAATTCATAAAATAACTATTATTTAAAAACTAATATTCCGGACTAAAATTAGTACTTTTTTAATTTAAAAAGGATAAAAATAAAAAATTATATTTTACAAAAACTAAAACAAAAGTTTATACATTTTCATAACGAGTAGAAATAGTTATTTTAAATTTTTACAGAGGTTTAAAAAACTATAAACACTAAAATCAAGATTCACTAATCTTACCGCAACTAAAATGTATTTAAGATTTAATAATAATAATTACTATTATTAAAAAATTAAACAATCTAAAACAATAACTTTCTAATTTTTTATCTTTCATATCATATCTCTTCAACCAAAGAATATCTCCACTCAACTTCTACTCTTTTTCTTTTCTGTTTTTTTTTTTCATTAATTTCTTAAATCTATGTCAAATATATCATTTCAGTCACTGGCAATAAAATAAAATAGAAAAAATAAAATAAAGTAACTGTTTTTAATGATTCCTATGAGGACTGATATTAAATTAAAAACCTAATGACATTTTTATAATTAAAAAATAAAAAACAAAAAAAAAAAAACAAGGAAAAACAA
>Ga0209589_1009365_pt1 | contig 14836 bp, 6 predicted proteins | sample CowpeawhiteBW_FD_187525 | JGI IMG/M metagenome (GOLD analysis project Ga0209589, IMG submission 187525) | Root nodule microbial communities of legume samples collected from California USA - Cow pea white BW (SPAdes) (version 2) | ecosystem: Host-associated > Plants > Roots > Nodule | place: USA... | reverse complement strand
ATTTTAAAATAAATTTATAAAAAATTAAAATAAATATATTTAAAATTTTAATATTAAATATAATTAATATTATTAAAATATTTAATAAAAATATCAATTTTAATAAAAATAATCATAACATTATATACAAGTAAAATTTGGTCTAAATTTGGAGTGTCTGAAATTGAAATTTTTTTAAAAAAATTGGGACTTAAATCAAATCAATTTAACAAATATGAAGACCAAATTGAGATTCATATATTAATTTGACACGTGTCACATATTAGATTGACACGTGACACACTACAGAAGTGACACGTGGCATAAATATTTAAAAAAATATTAAAAAAATCAAAAGAATTCAAAAAATTCAAAAAAACGTTGACACGTGGCACCTACTTAACGAAAAGGACCTAATTGATACTAATTTACAAAAATGAAGACCTAATTGAAACTAATAAAAATACGATGACCAAATTGAAATTCTGCAACAAAAATGAAAACCAACGAAATATTTTAACCTAAGAAGTAAAATTCATTACTAAAAACATGCTCGTTATTGTAAGAAAACTTCAAAGATTTTAAATAAATAAGGTCGAATTCATGTATTTTAAGGAAAGATGTATCTACAATAAAAGTTTAAAAAAAGATAAAATATGAGTATTCCAAAAATGTGATATATTACTAAATAATAATAATAATAATAATAATAATAATGATGATGATGATGATGATGATGATGATGATGATGATGATGATGATGATGATGATGATGATGATGATGATGATGATGATGATGATGATGATGATTGAATTTATGAAGTTAGGATAAAGAAATTAATTGATATTATTAATAAATGTAAAATAAACTCTTGATATGTTGAATTTTATTGAGATTATTATGTTTTGACAATTTTTTTTTGATAAATTTGGTAAAGTTTTCATAAATAGAATTAAAATAAATTATTTTTTATTTTTTATTTTTTAACCAAAATAAAAAAATAAAATAGTATTTTTCTATCTAAATAACTATTTGGATCCTTTATTTATGGTTCATTTTCAATTAGTTGTTTGTGGTTAGAAAGGATAATTGTGCTACACTAAGTAGTGAAGAGGCAGAAAAAATGGCTCAGATTTCAGTTTGGGTTTCATCCTATCGCCACCCTGTGCCGATGGCTGTCGTCGCCGTCACTTCGTCCACTCCCTTCATATTTTCCCAGAACGTTAAACCGCTTTCTCTCCCCTCTCCGCTGTCTTGCCTTTCTATCTCACCGCGCTTTCCCAGGTTTCCTTCTCGCCGCATACGCGCCTCCGCCGCTGACGACGCCGGCAAGCCGGCTGGGAAGATCTCTGACGAGTGGGGCGAAGACTACGAGCCTGAAGCCGAAGCGTCGTCGTCCAAGCTTCCCGACACGGATCCTCCCAAGGACGAGGACGAATGGCAGGAAGGAGGTGAAGCATCCGACGCCGGCGGATATATCGACGGCGGTAACGGAACTCCGGTCGCTGAGGCTCCGGCGGAGGAGGGAGTGGATGACAAGGTGGAGGGACTGAAGCGTGCTTTGGTGGATACTGTCTATGGCACCGAGTTAGGGATTCAAGCCGGGTCGGAGGTTCGTGCTGAGGTGTCCGAGTTGGTGACTCAGTTGGAAGCGGTGAACCCTACCCCTGCCCCCGTGGAGGAACCTGCACTTCTGGATGGGAATTGGGTTTTGCTGTAAGTATAAATTTCTTTAGGAGTTGTCATTTTTGTGTGTGATTTATTTTGTTTCTTGTGTTCGATGAAGTAAATTTTATTTAATTGACATTTTTTATAGTATACAGTTATTTTTATTCTAAATTCAACTAATCAGCCTGGAAATGGCTTACAACCAGCAAATCGAGTTTGAAAGGTCATGGCGAAGTTTTACTTGAAAGTGTCAATGTTAGTATTGCAGTATTCAGAACCAAATGCCGACTTAATGAACTAGTTAACCACATTCCACGGGGAAGAATGATAATGTTTTTCTCTGTTTCTTTCTATTTTCCTTTTTCATCATTATATGAATCATAGAAGGGAGATTGCCATTTGTATTTTGGTTTCGTAAAGTTTCTCGGGTTTTTATTGGATCCATGTTTAATTTAATGGGCTTACATTGCTGGCTGATTGAAATTGAGGATAATAATCGGTGTAACAACTAACAAGTAATTTTTTCTACAGGAAAAACTCATAATTACAAACCTTTGAAGGCGTTGCTCTTGCTTCAGCACTTAATTTTCATTTTTACATTGAAATAAACTTAGAATGTATTGTATTAGTAGTTCTTAATTAAAGTCATTGTTTCTTTGCTTGCCAAACTGTTTTCAGGTACACTGCATCTTCTGAACTGTTGCCTCTCCTAGCAGCAGGAAGATTGCCTTTGTTGAAGGTGGAAAAGATTTCTCAAACAATTGATACCAGTAGCTTCACCATTATAAACTCCACAACACTGTCTAGCCCTTTTGCATCTTTGTCTTTCAGTGCATCTGCCTCATTTGAAGTTCGAAGCCCTGCAAGAATACAGGTATTCCCTTGAAAACATTATTATTTTATGAATGCCGATTTTTCAAAGACAAGGTAGTAAAATGACAAAAGGTTGTAGGGGTTTACATCTAAAGGTGAAAGGCACCAAAAGGGCATTTCTCATTGATGTATTATTTGAATGTTAAAAGAAGAGTAAGCATTTCACTGTATTACCATATAAATTAACTATTTGGGCCATAAAGGTAATGCTCACAATAAAATTAAAAGATTAAGACGTTTCACAAAACCATGAGTTGGTTGCGCCAAAAGTGTCAAAGCCTAATGCAAATTAGATGGTATGACCTTATTATTTTACAATCGTTGAAAACTGATTAAGGGTGTGTTTCACCTGAAACCAAAAATACATGCCTGTGGCGCTGAAAACAGTGATTTGATCAGCAAGACTGCAAGAGGCGCTGATGCTTCACCTTACTTCCTCAACAGCGCATTTTGATATCTTTGACTGTATTGGTTTATTGCCCAAAAAGAAATGAGAGGTTAAAGGATAGTCTGTGCAGCTAATATGATGTCAAAAGAAATGGTTTATAATGCTTATTGTTAATGATATTGCAATTCTTATGCTGCCAAATGTCGTATGTTACTCTATAGTTTGTTCAGTGTGCATATGAACTTTTTCTATTACAGAGATCAGAAAATTCTTGTTAACATTTCTGAATGCAAGCAGGTCACTTTTAAAGAAGGTGCAATACAACCTCCAGAGATAAAGTCTAAAGTTGACCTACCAGAAAATGTGGACATTTTTGGCCAAAAGCTCAGCCTACAGCCTCTGCAACAATCCCTTGTTCCACTACAAGGTGTGGTGGAAAACATATCGCGGGTCATTTCTGGTCAGCCAGCTCTCAAGATTCCCATCCCTGGTGAGAGGACAAGCTCCTGGCTTCTTACTACATATCTTGATCAGGACTTGCGAATATCAAGAGGAGATGGTGGTCTTTTCATTCTAGCCAGAGAAGGAAGTCCCCTTCTTGAGCAATAGGAAAGTAATTATAGTCTTTCTTCTTCTCCCATCCGTCATCGTCCCCTGAGAATAATCTGAAAGCTTTATTCAAAATGTCTCAATTCTTTTTCCTATAAAGCTGATGTATATTTGAAAATGACGGGTTATGTTTTCAGGCTGCAACTCTACAATAATAAACTATCAGAAAGATAGTGTCAACCCCTTATTAGCTTCGGTGATTATCAGACTGTTGTCTTAGTTGGGAGCTAGATTAAAATAATATGAAAAATGTTTTTTTTTTTGTTGTTGCTGTTCTGCATACTTTGGAATTGGTTTTATTGATTTTTGCGACAAAACTTATTTGTTAAAAATTGACCTTTTTGTTTAAGGAATCATTTATTTATTGTGTTGTGTGCTTTGTTAGTTTTCAGAAAAGAAATTCGCCAATAAGAACAAAAAAAAATGGAAACGTTAAAACTTAATTTGTATGTCATCATCTATGTATAAAAAATAACCTGCCTTACATTTTTACGTAAGATCCATTCCATAGGCTGTCACTGACAATAACTTGGATTTTCTCATTCCGAACTAAATGTAAAGGAATTGATAACTATGTAGATGATGCATAGTTCGTAACGCCTACCCTGTCTGCCAGAGAAGTTAGAATTGTTAGGGATAAATGCAGTAATTTGTCTACATAGCGAAGCTGAAGTTTTAGTATTTATCACGTAGCACTTGGACTTTGGAGAAGAAAAATTATTTTGACAAATTTTTATAGATAAATTTGACAAAGTTTCTATAAATAAAATTAAAATAGATTAATTTTTTTTTAGTTTTTAATCAAAATAAAATAATAAAGTAGTACATTTTTTTACGTAAATAAATAATTTGTCAAAATTTGTTAAAATAATCTGTTAAAAAGAAATTGTTAAACTATTTTTTTTTCTTCGAGAAACATCTGAAAATCTCGCACCAACTTCTATTGAAGGGAATAAATGCTGGTAGGTATTCATCAGCTTAACCTTTTCGGGCTTTGTTAGTCTCTGCATCAAAGTCACTAGTCAGCAAATTCTCGGGAGCAAAATATAGAACTAGAAAACCACTTTCACGATTCCTTCATCTGGTGAGTTAACAATACTTGCTATGTCTCCATTCGCATCTGTACTTCTGTGTCAGAACAATTAAAAAAATAACTGTTATTGATATTGTAGTTTTAGGATAATCATAAGTTAATCTACTTTTTTTTATCCATTTTTATTCTATTATTATAATATTTTTTAATTATTATTTAGATTTTTTAGTAATATAATATAATAATTTAAGAATGATTTGGAGTCAAAAGTTAAAAGTAAATCAACAAAAATAAATTAAAATATTATTTTCCACAAAGAAAACTCTAAAATGACTTTTGAGTTTCCAAAAATGGCGCATACATATCTATCTATCAGCACCCATAAATACCTTACTTTACTTGACATTCTCAAGCAAAGAATTTGAGTTCTCTCCTCTGATTCTCACCTCTTTCTCTAACAGTAAGAAGTGAATTTCACTTCCAATGAAGAATTCATTACAATATCATATAAACTCGATCGAATAACATATTATGCTACCTATATTGCATAAACACGGTATGCCTAACCAGTCGACGTATGGAGAAAATCAGACTACAAGTAGCACAAACCAAATTTGCTGGGAAAAACAAACTAAAGAACAGCAAATCTCCTTATCATTATTCATTCAACACGAAAATTATCCACTGTATTAACAACTAGTTCTTTTAATAAAAAACAAAAACAATCTCTTAACCGCTGGTTATCCAAAAGGAAGTCTGATGAACTATACAGAATACAAAGAGACAACAAATTTGCGTACGCCACCACCATCATTTTCCAAAAGGGCTAGCTAGTTATGCAGCATCCACTGCATAATGTCCTTCCTAACAACACCCCCTGACAAATTTACTCTATAATTTGATGCCACAATTTGAGGCGTAGAAACGCTAAAGTGCCTGTCATGGATGGTAGTCCCAGGAGGATTTGGCCGTCGCATCACTCTCGGAACTGTTGGAGAAGGCACCCACCTTGCTGAGGTAAACAAATTCCTATCAGAGTTCCTCCTCAACGTCCCCGAACCTTTGTGATTGGAACTGCTACCTCCTGCGGCATGCTTTCCAATGCTTTCTGTGGGCCTAACACCATTCGAAGGTCGTGGACCACGAATCTGCGCCGATGGTTTCATTCGATCCAGCCACCGCAATATAAAGTTCCCGAAATTCCTACCTACTTCTATGTCCCTGTATTGAATGTTCTGATGCACTTTGATTGCTACATCAAACACGCCACGGGTCCGTCTGGAAAACACCGTAGAGAAACGTAAGTCCCTAACATATATCCGTAATTTCATGATGGAATCTACGCTTAATTATTTTTTTTATCAGCTAAAAGCAATTGATTGATCATCGATTAATGATTATCCTTTAGAACACTGGATCTGGAGGTCACAATCACAAAGCATTTTCTAAAAGCTAGCAATCCTCACAAAATCACTTTAATTTACAAATATCACAACGAAAAAAGTCATTTATTGCAATGTTGAACATGATTTCGCTGCGGTTGATCTCTTCTTTTTTGTGCAAAAAAAATAAATCAAAACACTATTATTGCCTACAGGTAGATAAGAGTAAGATCAGCATTGGGAATCGAAGAGAGGAACGAACCTGTGAAGAAATTGGCGAAGTTTAGGGTACTTAGGGCTTACGATCCTGCGTTGAATCCTGAGAGCGAGCCTGTATGTTCGCTTGAGACCCAAGAAATACGCGGTTCCGAGCGTTATCTCCCATAGCACCATTGAAACTCCTCTCTCTGCAACTTTCTTCCTCTCTTTCGACTTTCTAATGTTCTGGAACACTAATCTTGACAATTTCTTTTCCTCTTGCCGCCCAAGATTCTGTTCCCCTTCTCATTGGGACTTCCAGAATTTTCTCTTGGTGACGCTCGTTCTTGCGTTTTCCATTACCCCTCCTCTTCCTCCCCCCTTCCATTTTCCTTTCCACCTCTCAACTGTACGACCTTCTTCATATGGGCCTTCCAACTTTCTAGTTAAACCCAATTAACATAAATATTAAGTTTTGGAAATTACTTTGCACACCCCATGGCTTCTTTCTGCACCTCTACGGGAGTGATTGATTTTTTGTTTGATTATTTTTTTCTCTTTAGCTTTGGCCATTTTTTACTATCGTTTTTGGACCCGTTTGTTTTTAGTTTATATTTGGGAAATCTTTGTTTGCTCAGGATAAATACATCATTATACACATATATGCATGAATAATTGATATAATTCTATATAAATAAAATATCCAAATAAATTTATGTAATTTGAAACATTCCTTTACCACTGTAATTTCGGTCATTTATTTATTTTTTTAATGAGAAAAGACCATAATGATCTACTAGCATGTGAATAATGTAAGCATTTAAAATAAAACCACTTATCGTTTGTGCAATCTTAGTAGTTCTCTATATTTATTATTAACATCTTCTATCCATAAGATTCGACAATATTTAATATGAAGTCCTGTCATTTGAAGGTAACAATGATGTGTTTAAAAATTTGTAAAAGACTAAAATAAACTTGAAAGCATACATTTAAGGACTATAATTAGTGGTTTCTGTATACAGGACCTAAATTTTTTAAAATTATACACGTGTGTTCTGTAAATAAATTATTAAAATTAAGAATTTCACAATAAAGTATTTGAACACATGTTTCAGTTTTGTATTGATTCATGCACTCACTCTTAACGCAATGGAGACATTTTTTTTGAGTATTTTTCTAAATAGTAGCATTTTGCTGTCAGAATTATTTAAACAAATGTACAAGAATTATGTGGCGTAGAAGCTTAGCAAAATAAGAAGTAGAAATAGCCAAGCCTAGTTTATATTGGGCTGTGTGTGGGTCAAGCCTATTTGGGTTCTCTTCGCTGATCCGATCGCATCGTGTCTTTCGTGTTTCGCTTTTTTAGGCTTGACTGTAACAAATAAACCTAATTGTCTCTTGTTTCTCCAAAGGTCGTATAATTGTACCCTTATATCATCAAAGAGGCAAACAGAAAATGGAAAAAATCCACTGGCATTTATTACCAATAATTTCTTTACCGTGCTCTCATGCCACAAACTTAAAACAACTTAAAATAGAAATAAACGTATCTAATATAATCTAATGTTATAAAAATAAAGTAAATGCTATTATTATATTTTGATTTTCCTATGGATAAGTGATTATGGCAACACATTATTTACCAAAATCCAACAAACTCATAAAATCAAATCAAATTTATTTTAACATGAAGGAGAAGATCATTAAATACATTTTGTTAGATAGTATTAAAACTAAAATATTAAAATTACTTTACATCGAATTATAATTTAATTTGATTTATCCTAGCGCAAAGACGTGGGAGAACCAAAATAGCATCCCAAGCTGAAAAGGCCAAAACAAAGAGATGAGTAAAGGAAAAGGAAACACAACTAGAAAAAAGACAAGCAACTAAGCATTAAAAAAATAATATAATAAAATAAAATAAAATAACAATAAAAGAAAAGAAAAGCTTGAAAATAAAATTCAGTGGACAACAAACACACACTCTCTATCTCTCTCTCGCGGTGTCTCTATCTCATTCTCGTTGTCTGTAGCAGCCACGATGCAGAGACAATCCCTGGGTTCACCATCACCCAAACTCCCCAAACTAGAGACGCTCCTCTCCGACGAAGACGATGCTCCCAAACCTCACCGTCTCTCCTCGCCGCCTCCATCACCGCACAAGTTCGTTCACTTCATTCCTGTCCTCACTCTCCTGTGCTTCTTCATCCTCTACCTCTTCTCCCACGCTCCCTCTCCATCAGGTGCTCCATCACTCCTCTATTACATATAATATATTACATACTTCAATTTCTCAATTTCAAAATCATTCACATATATTCCTCCTCCTGTCAGACTTGAATCATTTTTCCAGATTCAACCGCTCGCCGTCGCATCATCTAGGTAAACAAACGCAATGCATTTCGAGATTTTTTTTTTTAATTTTGAAATTGTTTTTTATTCATGCATTTTTTTGATCTGTTTCTAGATTTGCCCGACAAGATCGGCGGCGACATTGGACATTATATGGATGTAAAACGAAGCGACGTTTTGGCGATCCGAACTTTGCAGCAGATTCCGAAATCACGTTCTCACCGAAAACTCGCCGATTATTAAGCTCAGTCACGTGCTAGCTTCTCGCCTCCCTTCCTTCCGTAATCGTTCTCTTACCTCCATTCTATATTCTAGTTCTTGTACATCCGATTCGCTTTTATTTATTGTTAAAAAAATTATAATAAAATAAAAATAAATTTCACCTGCTTAGATCCTCCATTGTTTTGTTATCTCTATTTCTCTGTTAAGAAATTGAGTGAAAGAGTGAGAGTGTTCATCATGTTGTGTTCCGGCGTAAGATAGCGGTCGTGCGCCAGGTGAGTGTTGGATACAGCTGGATTTGGGGACCGTTACTGCATCCTCAGTCTCGGGTTGCGGTTAAGTGCCAGCTGGAATTCGAAGTGTTTTTTTTTTTTTTAATGAAGGGAATTAAGGTGAGTGAGGTTTTGGGTGAAACAGAAGGAGTTACCGGTGGGTGCATGGGAAGTCCGTGCAACCCGGCTTGCTTTGAGGCTAGGTCCACGTGTCAATGTACTGTAGGAGGCAAAAGTGTCGGTGCTTAAGTGAAAGACTCTCGATGAAATAAATGAGTGCTTGCTTGGACTCATTCTTCATTTGTTTGGTGTATGTTATGTGTGAGTGTGTTTGGATGAAACGTGGTGGTGGCAGGAATAATGGCGAGTGAAGTATGTGTATGATCGGGTGCAGACGATGATAGCGTGTGTCTGGTACGTGGGGCATTCCTGGGGGTTTTGATTGTCTGCTCCCTAATCATATTCAAAGATGGATAGAATAGGCATCATAGAATATATCATCACATCAATTTTTAGATATATATTGCTTTTCTGTTTCTGTAACGTTTATATGGCATTCACCACATCCATGGGAAGAAGACACGTATCAAATTATGCCCTCAGTCCAGGAAACCTCAGATAATACCAGAATTAATTATTATCAATATAAATAAATAGTTTTAAAATGATCATTAAGTATTTCTTTTATTTTGTAAAAGAAATGTATGAATTAAGTTTTCTGAAAAAAAATAATGAATTTGGCCAATATTATTAGATGTTCAATATTACTTGACACGACTTGCCATGTTTAGTGAATTATTTGGTTTATAAGTATTTATTTGAGAAAACGGTAACTTAAAAACTGATTAATAGACATGTATAATTGTTGTTGACTGGCGCATCATCCATTTGCAGAAGAGTCCCATTCTGGAAGAAAAGATGGAATGAAATGGTTTTGTCCAAATTTTTTATTCTTATCCAGTTTCTACAATTTTCGTACAAAATGATGTATAGGTGAGTTGACTTGGTCAGATTGTAATATATATATATATATAGGATAATTTTGATTAATTGAAATATTTTACTCACAGCTGTTAAAACTACCAACTCATACAATTGAACAAGTAAAGCTATTAACAATTTGACTAATTGATATATTTTATGATAAAATACACTGTGTGAATACTTTTTAAACTTAAGTCTTATAAATTTTTAATAATTTGATCACTTGAAATATTATACGTCCATTTATTTATTTTTTATATTTTTTTTTTCATTTCAAACTTAGTTGGAACGTATAGTATCTCAATTCAACATAATCTTTTCAACTTTTACTCACAGCAGGTTTTTTTTTATATATATTATTGAAATTGATTGTATTAATTTTTAATTAACCTTTGACAACATTAATGAAAGCTTTCTTAATCAACCATAATAATATTTTGTTTAAAACATCAATAATGATTGTTTCAATTCACGTTAGTTGGATTTATGTTCTTAGACGGTGTCGATTAAAGCTAAATTTTGGATAATATAAATTAGTTATTTTTTGTCATCTATGTATGAGAGTCGGGATTTGCTCAACCAACGTTAAAAAATAACATCAGCATTATTTTGTCTAACAATCCCCACAAAAAAAAAAAAAAAATTTAAAATAATTGAAAAAAAAAAAAAAAAAAAATCTTAAATCAATGTAAAAAATAACTAAAAAAAACTTTTTTGAACTTCAACAGAAAAATACTTGAGGATTTTGTCTATAAAATACAACATGGACCAACGTCAACTAAACTATCACCAAATGCTATTTTTGAGTTATTAAATTTTATCTACTAGCAAAATATTTCTCATATTTGGAAGTAATTAAATCTAAACAATAAAAAATAACATTTAATAAATTTGAACTATGTTATTCAAGCAAAATAGTTAAAAAATAATAATTTAAGATAAAAAATGTTTGAATTTAATATATTATAATCTTCTTAAAATGGTAAATTTTCTATCAAAACACAATAAAATCATTGTATATTTTTTAACATTAGTTTTTTCAACCTCAATTTCAACTAACCTCCCACTCTTACAATTGGACATTTCCAGAAAAAAAAAAGAAAAAACTAAGGCATTTCGCGACTTATACATAATTTAAAATATGTTTTACTTGTTTATTTCTATGAAATATTATAAGTATTTATGTTTTACATTTTAAATTCCAATAAAAAAATTCATGAACTTTAATCTGATACATTAATAATTTAGAAAAAAATCAACTAAGTTAATAATTTTATTAATGCGTGATTATGTTGATAATCTCTTATATTAAAGAGAGAATCCTGAAAAAACAAATTTCAAACTCATTTAACAAACCTTGTATAGCAATATCACTGCAATACGTATCCATTCTTCAAAAAATTCCACATAATATAAAATAAATAAATAAATCACTTGGCTATTCTTTTCAACAATGGTCATCATCACAAATACATTGACAAATTGAAATTTTATTAAAACTTTATCATAGGACTTGATAATTTATAAATAAATCTACTTGAGTAATATATAATTATACACTGTGGGAATAGCCGTACATAAAATACATTATTGAGGTAAAGTAATGACTATATCCACAAAGTCATGTGGCGAACATAACAATGATGCAAAGTTCTTCCCACTGACATCTATGCTCCATTTTCTTTTCTCAAACACACTTTTTTCTTTCTTCACTTTTTTGTTGGAAGTGGGGCTAAAGTTGAAACCCTACTTGGCAATTTTGCGTAACGATTAAGCTTACTAATTCTTTGTTCAATTTAACAATTAAAAACTTACTCTTATGATATAACATCTCATCATTCATAAATTTTATATCTCTTCCTTTTGTCTCTTCTAAACTCACTGGTTTCATCTAATATGTATCCACTGTACCCACCACAACTTTTGGTTTTGCATTTATTGAAAATTAAAACTTGATGATGACATCAAAGTATAAATAAAAGGCAAATGGTCCACACGACCAACCACAGTTATCAACAAACAACAATTTTCTTTAATAAACAAAACAACGTGGGCCATTGCTTCACGAGCAGAACTTGGCAAAACTATAAAACTCGTGAATATGGACATTGAAGAAGTTGTCTCAGCCTCCGAGGTTTGGTTCTACATACTAGTTCTGAATGCAAAAGTTTAAAACACAGGTTAGAAAGAGATTTATCTCATGATAAGGTATATACATTTTGTACTTTGATATCACGATAAAAGTGAATTTTAAATTTAAATCAACATTTATAAAATTGACTTGTAAAATAAAATTTACACACCGCTTATATATTATGAAATTGTCTTATCTCTAATTGACGCGGAACATCCGATACCCAAGCACACATATTCATGTTCCTCTGTTTAAAACAGAATTAACTACCTAATGTGAGAAAAATTGTTAGTGTCAAAATAATAATACTAACAAGAGTAGCAGTTAAAAATATTCTTTTTGGAGTAACAGCAGTTTCGTTGCGATGTTGCTGAAATTACGCATAGATTATTTGGGTTCTGGATCGTATATATAGCTTGTGGTGGAATGGAAAAAATGTATACATAGAATGTGTTTAAAGCTTGGGAAAGTGTTAGAAGGAGAAGAAAATGAATCCAGTTGTATACAAAGAAATTAGAGTTATAAGAAAGAAAAAAAAAGTTAGATTCTCTAAGGAGTCATGTCATAAAGTTCTATTATTTTACTTTATGTGGTTTCATGTTCTTGAAAATTTTATATAATACAAATACTTTGTAAGACTCGCCTTCAATGTAAGCATAGTCTTTGCAAGACTAAAATAGTATTTTGTTTAAGACTCATGATCTATAAAAATAATTAAGGCCCTTTCCTGTTACATAAACATATCTCAAAAAGACCTTTTTTCATAAGGTTCCAGTTTTAAAATGAGTCTTCCATTTGAGATCATTTTCATAGGTAAATGAATATTTTAGCTACTATTCAAGATTTTTTAAGGAAAAAAATTAGAGAAAATATAAATAGAGTGATGAGAATTACTATGGAAAATATAACAAAATATTAAATAAAGATAATGTATAGTATAGGATTGAAATACATCATAATTAAACTAACCGGACGAACATAGGGTTCTTGAAATTCTACATTACATTTCGATCATGTGACTTGTTAGAGAGACAAATATATCTCGATCATGTGACTGCTATAGTCAAGTCTATTACACAAGGAAGAAATACAATATATGAAACCAAATATACAAGACGAGAACATATTGAGCAGAAATCTGGTAGCTTCGACTATATAGTAATTAACAAAGTTACCATTACAACAATTACAATAAAATATTCATTTGCATTTATAAAGGAATTTAAATGTTCCTACTTGTAATTAATAAGAGTCAAGTATATATAGGTGAGGTTAAGTGGATCTTAATCTTTCTACTATCACTAAAAATATTATATATTTTTTTATTATTGATTTGGACATCAGAGTATTTTCAGGAACTAGTTCTCCACAAGCGTAGGAACAACATCATTGCAAGACAAATCGGTTATGTAGTAGTTGTTATTATTGTTTATATTATTATTATTATTATTGGTAATGTTGATAATTTTTATTGTTGTTCATTGTGGTGTTTTTCTTATTGTTGTTGTTAATTTTTACATTAATTTGAATTGAATTTTGTGACAAAATTAAGGATTGTGTGTAGATATTAATTATTAAGAGTGAGTTTAAGTTTGATTCATCATCACATAATTATTATAATGTCATATATCAAATAAAAAACTACTTAAATTATCATTATAAATTAAGTACTTTTATAAATCTGTAATTATAAATTTACATATGATTATTTATAAATATTTTATATTTAATATTCAAATACATACTTTACTTTTTGTATTTGATACAAAAATAATTACATTAATTTTCGGTCAGTCATATTTTGAACGAAAAAACCATAAAAAAAATTGAATTGAACACATAATTTTTATAATCACTAAGGATAAACGGGACAGTTAAGATACAGATAGTAGTTCCCTCGTATCCTACTTGGATAAATATTTGACATGTATCCATATGGAAATTTGTTATGCGCTCACATATTTTTTTAATATCCACGGATATCCACAGGTATCCACGGGTATTTACAAAAAGAAAAAATTAATATCTAATAAAAAATTTTAACCATTAATTTTTTTTAATTTTAATTAAAGTATAACGGGTACGAGTATCCATGGGTACGGATACTATGATACACCTACCCGTCTCGTTAACATGCGGGTATAAAAAATACCCGTATCCATTATCCATGAGTATCCATTTTCATTATTTGTTGCGAGTTTTATCCGCGAATACTCGCGGATACGGATTTTTTTAACATTCCTAATATACACCATCCACTTTAAAGCAATGAAAAATGTATTAAAAATTATATCGAAAAAGCAATGAAAAATGTATTAAAAATTATATCGAAACATTTTTAATGCATCTCAATAAAAAAACTATTTATAATTTCTAAACTAAATTCCTAAAGGTTAACATTTGGCATGAACGTCTAATAAATAAATATGTTGGGAATAATAGCATTTAGATAATTTTTAAGGTTTCTAATTAGGGATGGCAACGGAGCGGGGCGGGTACGGGTATCATGATCCCATCCCCATCTCCATAATAAAAATTCATCCCCATCCCCATCCCCAAACCCAACGGGTATACAACTTTTGACCCATCCCCATCCCCACCGGGTAACAGGTATTTTCTTATACCCATACCCATACCCATTTTTTTATTGTTCCATATATCAATTAAATATTTTTTATAAAAAAAATTTAAAAATCACACCAACGGAATCATGATACTATCAAAATATTCAATAT
>Ga0209589_1009364_pt1 | contig 14836 bp, 8 predicted proteins | sample CowpeawhiteBW_FD_187525 | JGI IMG/M metagenome (GOLD analysis project Ga0209589, IMG submission 187525) | Root nodule microbial communities of legume samples collected from California USA - Cow pea white BW (SPAdes) (version 2) | ecosystem: Host-associated > Plants > Roots > Nodule | place: USA... | reverse complement strand
ATGGCTTCTAGCCTAGCCTTGTAGTGGCGTGCTTCTCACATTTTTACCATTTCTTTCCTTTCCATTTTATGTTTTCTTCTTCCTTTAATTGTTCTTGGTTTTCTATGGTTTATGTGCCTTCCATTTTCTTTTTCGTTTTGAATCAATCCATCATCTTCTTCTCTTGAGCTTTGTGAAAGGAACCTTCACATCTAGATAGCTTGCTATCTTAATGTCCAGTGGGAATGTTCAAAAATCTTTCTTAAACAACTTCACCATATTCATAACCCTAAAAGAAATCAAGAAAATCCTTCATCACCATTCCAGGCTGAATAGAAATTATTACCTCCAAACTTGGGACAAGACAATTGTAATCAAGCGCAGAACTTGGACAAAAATTTAGGGAGTGCCAATTTATATTTTTTATATATAATTTATTAAAGAAAAGAATTCTTTTTTTCTTTTACTTAAATCATTCTCATACTGCAATTCACATTTTTCAATTTTTAATTTTTCTAATGGATTGAATTCATGCAAAATAGGTATTCTTATTTCTATTCCAATTAAGGTTATTCAACTAATTCATTATATGAAGTGGAAAACATAAAATTCCAACATTTTATAATGTAGGGTAATACTAACTTGAGAAGATATAATTAGGGTTCATGCCAATTTCATAAAAAAAAAATCCCTAAAATCAAATTAGTTTTCATACTAATTTAGGGAAAACTTAATTTAGAAGAAATATACTAATGAGATAATCATAAATCTAACATATATAAATCATACTAGGATACTGATTCAGGAGATCTTGTGAGTATGAGTTATTCGATCTCTCTACTCTCCAATCTCATTTTCTCAATCTCTCTTTCTTTTTACTTTTACACTTTATTAATGGTTTCCTCTGAAAAAACTTTACGATCAGATACTAAACCTTAATCGCTTTATTAACTAAGGTCCATAAAATTAGTTTTTATTTTATTTTTTAAAAATATATACATAACTTAATACATAAATAATATATATATATATATATATATATGTATGTATGTATAACTTAATAAAAATAATATATATATATATATATAAAACTTAATAAAAATAATATATAAATATGAATTTAAAATATATATAAATATATATAATTTAAAATTAAAAATCTAGGGGGAGCCATGGCTCCCCTTGGTCACACCCAAGGTTCGCCCCTGATTGTAACTCATTTAGATTTGTAAGTCCTTTTACCAAAAACACAAATTGAACATTTCCTTTTTAAGAAAAGAACCAGATTTGAAAATTATAGACTTTCATAGGAAAAGGAGAGAAGACATTGAATGCAAGTAGCAAAGAACACTCATTCAAAATACTCTGCTTATAAATCGACTTCACATTTTCACATTCATTTAAAAAGAACAATCAAAATGAGCATAGTAAAAGGTGATTTATGAAGCGAACAACCTAAGTTAAAGTAGAAGATGTTTGAAGGACTGAAATGGGGTAGAACCAGGTTACCATGATACAAAGTGCATACCTACATGCAACAACTGGTGAAAGGAAAAGTTGACTAGGTCGTTGCAGCCACAATAATTGTGATCCAAATATTACAACCTTCTATAGACAACCACAGTAATTGTGATCCAAGGTTCTGATGCAGGATTACCGTGAATTAATTTTCCAATAAGAGCATTTAATCCAAAAATGATCTTAGCCTTGAAATAAATAGTTCAAGTTCACAAGGTGAATCTCGTTGGTTCAAAACACACATGCATATAATAAGGTGATGGAATGCCTCTAGCCAAGAGACCCACAACAAAAGTCATGGCTAGGAGAATATAAGAGGAATGTGCCTCAAATAGGCATGCAAGGCCCAAGATGAACTTTACATGGGTTAAGAAAGATGTGAAGACCTAGCTTAGGACTCTTTGCACTAGATTAGGATTTAATTTGGGCTTTGTATTTTGGATCCAATAGAATAGGATTTTCTTTGGGCCATATATTGGGCCTTAGAGGAAATTGAGCTTTAGAAGTAATTTTAGACCAAAATGGGGAATTGGGCTAAATGGGTCGAAAGTAGTGCGTCTAATCTAGAGAAGCCTAGAAGCTTCTCAAACTTGCACTCCAAGGATGAGAGTTAGCTTCCTATGGAAAGACAAGTGTGACTTGCTGATGAAGGATTATCTTGTTCCTTTTTAAGATTACTGAATATGGTGATGAGTTGATTAAGAAAGCTAAGTGAAATACCCATTGGACATTAAGATAACATACTATCTAGATGTGAAGGTTCATTTCACAAAGCTCAAGAGAAGAAGATGATGGATTGATTCAAAACAAAAAGGAAATGCAAAACACATAAACCATAGAAAACCAAGAACAATTAAAGGAAGAAGAAAACATAAAATGGAAAGGAAAGAAGTGGTAAAAATGTGAGAAGCACGCCACTACAAGGTTAGGCTAGAAGCCATGGGAACCTTGAAGATGAGTGGGTGTGTGCCACCACTTACTATACAAGATAAGGCTTAAAAGTATTCACTCCGTAGGGAGGAAACTCTCATAAATGGTTGAGACACAAGAGTGTTTTTACTTCAAAATGTTCAACCCTTTTACATGTTTAGGAGCACCCCTTATATAGAAGAGTTTAGGGGCCTCTATGCAAATAAAAGATACCTAAGGATGTCTCTTTAAAAAACCTAACCCTAGCTTCTAGAAACTAGGTAAAATAAGGTTACAAAAATGAGAGACAAAAGAGCTAACTATGGTGTGTGTAAGGCTAATTTCGTTCTAGCACAAAAGGAGACCAAGAATCTGTCTCATTTGTCTCCAAAAAGTGGCCAAAGTGTGCTAAAAACAAAGGAGACCAAAGGTATATAGGTATACTTGCTTTATGCCTTTTACTTTATGCTCTATGCCTTTGCTTTACGCTCTCCTCCACATCATTTATGCTTCCCAATCACCATGCCCCACCTAGCATTGCTTTCTTACTCCTAATTCACCTATAAAGCAAATAAACATAGATTAGCATGTTAGCTTAAGTCAAGTCAACGCTAGTCAACAAGTTAAACCTAGTCAAAGGTTAACAAGTTAACTAAGGTTGATTCAACTAAGTCAACTTAGGGAATGAAAATAACAAACACAAATGAAAGGGATGAAGGATTAATGAATTTCCTTTCTAAACATGCTTAGTCTTCTTAAACATGTGCCTCCATCCTTGGTTAGGGTCAATCCTTCATCACTTGCTTAGGTGGGAAGTCACACCTCCCACATGCTCCTTGGTTGGGGTCAATCCTTCATCTTTCTAGACTTCTTTTTCCCTTCACTTTTTGGAGACTCCTTGGTCTCCTTTTGGCTTATAAATATAAGGCTTAGGACATGTAAAATTCAGCTTGAAATTGAGTAATGAAGTGCTGCCTAAATTTGTGCACAGATCTATGTTGAGCTGACCTTAGAGTAAACTCTTCTATAGTCTACTCTAGTCTTCTTCCTTAAGAGTTGACCTCACCACTCTTAAGAATATTTTCACTTACAACAAACCAAACACCTTAAGACTTCTTCCTTCTTGCTTTCGCATTCAACATCCAACATTGAGCTCTCCATCTTCACACAAGTCTCGGTGGAGCTTAGAAGAAGCCATCATATGGTATCATGAGCCTTGGTTGCTCTCGGTTTTGAAGGGATAAGTGTTTCTTCTTTGTTATCTTCTCATTTCTATGTTTTTCACTTCTTCTCCTTGATTGTCTTGCTACTTTTACCACTTAATTGCGGTTATATTGTGTTCTTCTTTTGGTTCAATTCATTTGCTTCATTTTTAACCTCCATTTGTGTGGTTTAGTTGTTCTATTTGGTTTCTACTATTTACTTTCCATTTTACTTGAGTATTTGTTGATTTTTTTGCCGGTTCAATCTTCTTGTTCTTGAGTTTATTTTGATTTTAAGATCTATATGTTTTGTCTAGAGTCATGTTTAGTCCATATATGTCATTACTTCATTGTGTACCTTTTAATTTGCCTTGAATTTGTTGGAGATGTGCTACTGAATTCCGTTTCAGATTTGAGTACAATTTTTAATCTTTGAAAATGAACACTTTCTTCTCTTTGGAGTCTTGGAAATGAACCTTCACATCTAGATAACCTTAGTTATCTTAATATCCAGTGGGAATTTTCCTTGTGTTTGCTTAACATCACCATAAACCACACTAAATATCCTTTCAATTAATTGTGCTTTAGTGCTTTTTCATTTCTATTTTTGAGTTTATATTTCTATTTATACCTTAGCAATGTCTTATAGTCAATTTTCATTATGTTTCATTGTATTTCATGATCTTCTTTTGATTCCTTTAAGTTTCCTTCTCCTTTGAGGTTTTTGTTTCCATTAAAATGCAAATAATCAAGCATAGTGTGGTGATTCTTATTTGTGGTGGAAACTAGCTGTTGTAAGAGCTATACAAAGAAAGGAAAGGAGCAGAAAAAGAATAAAAGCTAGTGGAAAAAAGAATCGAAAGAAATGATCAAAATAAAGTGGCAAAAGAAGTACACTACAATCACTTGAGTTTGAGAGCATTATTTTGTTGCATTTTACTGTTGTTCCAATTTCTGTCTGACTACACACTCTTTGTATTTGATTTATCATAAAAAATTGGTTGGTGCAAATCCAAATATAATTTTTGCCTCTTTTAGCTAAGACATAGACAAAAAGAGAAAAACAAATCTTTGAAAAATGTTTAGAAATGAAAAAATGAAAAATAGATGAAAAAGGGACTTGAATTCATGTTTTTTGGACTGGCAATGAGTGAAAAATCAAATTTATTTGAGTGTTTATCTTGTTTCTTTACCTTATTTCTAATTTTTCATTTCTTTATCCTTTGATTTTGTCATGGCATTATTCACTTTGGTTTAGCAATTATAATTTTGTGCTTTTCTTGCTTTACTTTTTTACCTATTTTGGTTTGGTTTCTATACTTGGTGCATACTTTGTTTTGGAGGTGATCTAACTTTACTGAGGTAGTATCCTACGAGGTGGACTACCTAGTCCCGAAATTTTGTGAGGTAGTATCCTATGCAAGAGTGAAACACTTGTGAGGACCAAATTCAGGAAGATCAAAATCATGAAAATTGTCTTGAAGACTTTAAATTTTGTGCATTTTCGTTGTATTCAATTTTCATTGTAAAATTGTAATGTTTTCCTTCTTATTTTCACGGCTTAGTTAGGTATCTTAGGGGAGTCGTAGGTACTCATTCCCATCTCCTAACTAGAAACTCTTCTATACATTAGTGAAGCGCTTTTAGTGGCGAAGTTTGAAGGTTCCAAGGGCCTTCTACTTCTTCCAAAATTTAGGCTGCATATAGTTTTAAATTCTTGCCTTTATTTTCTTATTTAATAGCTTAGTGTGTGTCAACTTAGTCTTTGAATTAATTTCATCTAATAAGTTTTGTACAAAAGTTTCAAATTCCTTTGGCTAGGAAAGACTTGGTATGTAAGCAATCCAAGTGATTCACCTTTTTCCTAAAATAGAACTAAAGGCTTTTGTTATCTACTTCTTCCTTGAAATTTTCTTTTAAAAGACCAAAGTCTTGTTCTAAAATTTAAAAACAAAGTTTAAGATATCTAAGGCACCTTCCTATCAATTAGGTAGTGACTCTAATGATGAGGCCCCACCATGTTTAAATCAAATGGCCAAAGAACTAAAGTCATTAAAGATTTGGAAAAGGCAAGAAGCTCTTTTAAAAGAGAAAGGTAGAATTGAAAAAGATAAATACCTTGCCAATTTGGAAGAAGAGCTTAGGCTTCTTAATAAAAAATAAGTGCAAATTCATGAGGAATTAAGAAATGGGACCTATTCTAAAAAGAGCTTCAAAATAGGCCATGTGGCAATCCTTACATTCCAAATCTGCCCAACCACATTATGACACGTGTCATGATCCTCTACTCACTAAATTGACCAATCAGAGTTTGCCACGTCATCATCTCCTTCCATCTCCAAAACAGAAACCCTAGCCTCCATATCTCCAAAACCGCGGGAATTTAAAACTTTATTACACCGATAAAACCAACTCAAATCCAATTTTTATAAACACAATACATTATCAAAATCAGTCTCATTACAAAGCCAAGTTCTATAGATCTAATGATTACAAGAAATCCTTAAAACTCATAAAATTGATGAAACGCTGCCACAAAGTTTTCTAACTAGCCCACGCTTTGGATCTACGCTCCACCAGAACCACCTGCAACGTCATTTGCTTTCGTGTATCATCGCCAAACACACGCAGATAGGGTGAGCTAAAGGAATATAAACATATGCAACAATTTATATAACAAAACACACACATTAAAGGAACTCTATCATTTGGTCTCATCACACATGGCCACCACCATGTAATCCATGTTCTACGTCTTTGGTTGATAATCTCAAGCCATCGTTATTGTCCAACCTACAAGCCACCACTTGTAGAACACATGCGAGAACACTCGTTATTCTGAGCCACAACTCAAAGATTGCTCGTATTACTCTCCATCCTAAGCCACAACTCCAGGAATACTTCAGCATCTGACCCTTGAGATATCGCCCAAAGTCTCGTAGACCATGCACATCCAAAGCAAGCAAAACGCAATGTCTGCTTCATCAAAAAAATTGCCTGGCGCTCCACATGAGTCGCCAAGCGCAGAAGGCTTCTAGACCTCCTAGCGAAGACGCGTGCCGCTAGACACCAAGCACCTCTAATGCTACTGTTTCTACCAGTATCACCTAGCGGGACAACCCTTATCGCCAAGCACCACACACTTCAATTCTCTACTGGTTTTGTAGCTATGGCCTGGCGGTCAAACACCACCGCTAGGCGCTACACTAGTACTTGTGCAGTACTGTGTTTTAAGCACCCAAAACAAAGTAAAATCAATCCATTCACATTTCATATATATATATATATATATATATATATATATATATATATATATATATATATATATATATATATATATATTCCCCATTTAAAATCCATGCTAGCATTCAATTCTAACTTATGAATAACACATGCTCAAACAAAATTTAAGCAACAACACTCGAACAATTTAAGCACACGATCCTATGCACCAATGCATATTAATATTGACCTACAAGCCTTCATCAATAACCAATTCTTCACATGTGTCTAACCCAAAGGAGCATTCAAATTGATAGAGACTTACCACATAACTCAAACATGCTTCATTAGAAGTTACTTGAATTATCAAGAGCTTATTCATGTATTTTAAAGACTCCAAAATCAGCAATATTGAGTAATGTATATCTCTAGCTACTGACCTCAAAATCAAATCTCCACCGTTCAAAGTGAAGAACTAAATGCTATGGACCACCAGTCAAAATTTGACTTAAATCATACGGTTAACAAACTGGAAAATGTAGTTTTACGAAAACTGCGCAAACTAGAAAAAAATGGTGGCGCCTAGCGCCCAAAAGTGAGGAAGGTGGCGCCTGGCGGGACTATACTAGCGTGGGGTGGTTTCTGTTCCGCGAAAAATACAAAAAACAACGTTTTTCGTGAATCAAAGCACCACACATCACTGGTATGGCACCTAACGGCCCATTGGATGCCGTTAGGCGGTTCCCGTTGTTCCGGGAACCCAGAAACTTCCTCAGCACTTGCGAACCTTATCCAATCCACTATAATTCTTCTTCCACTCGATTTACGATCCAATAGGATGCATTCACGTGTTTATATTCACTATTCCTTCATAAGACTCCTTAATATACGAAATTCCACTAACCTTACCACTTAATTTAGTGCGACTAAGAAATCCCCAATTCATTATCCCAAAAAATTATATTCTTGCAATTTCCACCCAATCGAACCTTTAATTTTATATACTTTAGCGAATTCGGATTTCCAATCATTTCCAAATAGTTGGCACTATCTTTTCCCCCGAACAAAATCAACCAAGAAACCCGAAAACACTAAAATCGAGCCAAATTGACTGGCGTAGCCTGGCGGGTAATCATCACCGCCAGACAGTTCATCAAAAACCCAAAAACTGGGTTGGTGCACATGTGTCGCCTAGCGATCAGGCTCGTACCGCCAGGCGGTTCCTCATCTGGAACCTAGAAAATAAGCAAAATTGTATGTGCCGCCTAGCGGCTCATTCAAAGTTGCCAAGCAATTTTTGGAATTTTCCAGAAATCTAGAATTCGAGATATTTGGCAACCAGAAACAATGAACACTCATTTCATACATCAATTATTAACCAATTACAAATAAGTTACGAGTTCAGCACCGCTAACCTGGTTTCCTTAGCTTATTTTGGGCTTGTTATGAATTCCCTCTTGATCACCAATGAATTCCCTCAATCCTCTCAACACACTCTCTAATTTCGTTCTCTACTCTCCAAGCACAATGGCAGCCACTAAAAACACTCTCCCTCCACCTTAATTGGTCACTAATTGTTGTCTTAATTGACAATGATGAAGGAAAACGAAAATGACATCAAACTTAGAGTTTAATTGTCATTGAAGGTCCATTAGTGGCTGTTTTCCAGCCCTTCTGCTAGGGTTTCCTTTGCCCTTCCACCTTCATGCCGAATAAAATTTTGGCAAAAAGAAATGTTTCAACCAATTCAACCATACCATGCCAATTGTCAAATCAATGCATAACCATTCAACCAATTCATGTTTCATGATAATTTATATAATTCTATGATTATATTATCACTCATCATGATCCAATACATATTTAAAATAATAATAAATTAAATAACACATAAATGGCATACATAAGACTTGAACCCAAGTCCTTTCGCATAACTAAGTACTCTCAACCATTTAAACTAGTACTTTTCCACATTATATATGTCAGAATTAAATGCCATAAAAGCTCCACTGCCCGTATTTATTAAATTATTTAAATTTCACGGGTCTTACATTCCCCCCACCTTATAAAATTTTTGTCCTCGAAAATTGAGCTCACCCAGCAAAATGTAGATAAGACTGCCTCAACTTCCTTTATCTTGAAATTCTCCCTTCCTGGTCCCTACCTTTTTTATTTCAGCCTTCACCTCATACATTTCCCCACTTTTCCTTCCGACCTTAGCCTTATATTAAGTTGTAGTATCAATTTAACTCTTCCACTCTACGACACACACCTGCGTTGACACCTCTCCTTGTACTAACTTTTAAATTTCAATTCCTCTTACCAAACTTGTAGTGTTAGCCCCAAGAACTTATCCTTGAAAATCCCTCCACCAAACGCGTTGATTCTGAGTTTCGACTTCACTTCTTAGGCTCCAACAAACCAACTTATTTTTTCTTGCTCACCGAGATACCCTTATGCGTACTCGCATCTTTGATCAAGAAATTTTCTCAGAGGTCCTACCCAACCCTTGCAAAACAACAAATCAAGTTTGACCTTGATTCTATAGTCAGCCACTACAGATAACACATACAGATCACAAAACAAACGGAAACCTAACAAGAAAAGGTATAGGAGGCAACTCAACCTATCATTTTTCTCTCTTTTACCAAAACCTTTAGAATGAAGAAAGGAAACTATCTCAGATATAGTCATGAGTTCTTAATACTTCCAGTTCACAAGTTCACAAGTTCCTTTCTTAATACAACCAGTTCACAAGTTCTACCAAGACATTTTTTGTTCTTAATACTTTCAGTTCACAAGTTCCTTTCCCTGCACACCAACGCTTCTTGGAAAAAAACCTCTCTCCTTGCGCACCAACGCATCGAGAAAGACCAATAATACCTCTTACCTGCTCGCCAAAACCTAGTAAAAACATTACTTTTCTTAGGTCTTATCAGCAACTACCCTTGCCTGCTCACCAAAACCTAGCAAGAGTACCACTATTACATGCTCACCAAAACCCGGTAAGAGCGCTGCTGGTGGATGAGTATGAAGATAGATGTGGCCGATTATATTGCTTCTTGCTTGGTATGCTAGTGAAGGTGTGACCAACCATGATACCTCCACAGAAGCACCCTCAAGAAGGATCACTAGAAGCATGTCTAGAAGGGAGTCTTCTATTCCATCACCTTTATCTTTGTTTTCCATTACTTTAGTTTGAATTCCCTAAGTTGGTTTTAGTTGACTTATTTTGGTTGACTTGTTGACTTTGACCAAAGTTGACCTTTGACCAAGATTAGCTTAACTCAAACCAACATGCTAATCTTTGTTTGTCTTGTTTTTGTAGGTAATTAAAGAAAGTAGAACATGCTAGGTGGCGCATGGTGATTGAAGCATGTGGATGATGTGGGAGAGAGAGGAAAGCAAAAAGTATAAAGTAAAAGCAAAAGTAGACATGTACCTTGTCTCCTTTTGCCTTTTTAGTTGATTCTTTTGAAGGTTACTTGGTCTCCTTCATTTTTATGGCCTAGAATCCTCATAGAAATGCATCCACCAACCAATGCTTCTCATTTTGGCCATGTGGCATTCCTAGTCTAGGAATTAGGGTTTGCTAGTTGATCCCTTTCATGTTTATGTTTTTTCTAAAGGACCCATATGGACTTCTATTTAAAGAGGGCTCCTTGTCTTGTAAAAGGGTTTATCATTTGATATTATAAACCTTGTGTTTCAACCACCCAAATTTCGTGAGCTCTCCTTCCATGAAGTGAAACTCAACTTTGCCTTATCTTGCTTGCAAGTGTCGGAACCATTCACTCATCTCTAGGGTTTGGTTGGCTTAGATCACCCTCTATGAGTGGCGCGCTTCCTCCATTGCAACACCTTCTATGCTTTCCATTTTATTTGTTTCTTCTTTCGTTTTTGTTCTTTAAGTTTTGTTAAAACCGTGGGCTCTTGAACTTGAATCCAACTCTCTTCTTCCTTTTATGAGCTTGAGAAATGAACCTTTACATCTAGATAGCTTGCAATCTTAATGTCCAGTGGGAATTTTCGAAAAGCTTTCTTAAACAACTTCACCATATTCGTAAATCTAAAAGGAATCAAGATAATCCTTCTTAATATGCCAGAAGGCGAAGATTGAGCATCAGAGGCCAAGTGGCACGTTGGAGCCTCTGGATATTCCTCAGTGGAAATGGGACAACATTTCCATGGATTTGGTTACACATCTACCAAGGTCAGTGAGGGGACATAACTCGATCTGGGTAATAGTAGACACATTGATGAAGTATGCTCACTTCCCGCCAATTAATCAGAAGATGTATATGGACAAATTGGCAAAATTGTATGTCAGAGAGATTGTCAGACTACAGGGGTGCCAATGAGTATTGTATGCAACAGAGATCCTCGATTCACATCATGATTTTGGTAATCACTACAGGCAGCACTGGGCACATAACTGAGAATGAGCTCAACATATCATCCTTAAATAGATGGTCAGTCTGAGAGAACTATACAGTCTTTGGAGGACTTGTTGAGAACCTGTGTCATGGACCACTTGGGTACGTGGGGTGATATGTTGCCATTGATGGAGTTTACTTATAATAATAGTTATCACTCCAGCATTGGAATGGCACCAAACGAGGCATTGTATGGTCAGAGATGTAAGACCACTTTGTGTTGGCAGCAAGATGGGGAGTCAGTTGTACTTGGGCCAGAATTTTTACAGTTGACAACTGAGAAGGTCAAGATAATTCAGGACCGGATGCGTGCAACTCAGAGTCGGCAGAAATCCTACGCAGATAAGAGGAGGAGGCCGCTTGAGTTTGAGGCAGGTGATCACGTGTTCCTCGGGGTTACTCTTATGACAAGTATTGGGGGAGCACTGAAGTTAAGGAAGTTGACTCCTTGATTCATCGGTCCGTATTAGATCACGAGGAGCATTGGACCTATAGCGTACGAGATTGCTTTGCCACCACACTTGGCAAACCTACCCAATGTCTTTCATGTGTCACAATTGAGCAAGTACATTGTGGATCCTACTCATGTGTTGGAGGAGGATGATGTCTAGGTGCGGGAAGACTTGACGATCGGAGTTGGGCTAGTAAGGATCTTGGATTCTCAAGTCAAACAACTCAGAGGGAAGGAGATCCGAACTGTGAAGGTTCTTTGGGATGAGGCAACCCAATAGATGACGTGAGAGATGAAGGATCTCATGAGGAAATCTTCTCCTCACCTATTCCCTGGTAAGTTCTCTTTTTTTAGGATGAAAACTCTTAAGGTGAGGGAATGTAAGATCCGTGGAATTTAATTAATTAATTAATTAATTAAATAATAAATGCGGGTAGTGGGAGCCTTTATGGCATTAAATTCTAACTTGTATGACGTGGAAAAGTACTAGTTCAAGTGGTTGAGAGTACTTAATTATGTAATGAATCTATTTTGAAAAAGCAGTGGAATCAATATATTTTCTTTACTATTATTTTTATCTCTTTTTATCTTTTCTATTTCTTTCTTGTTTATCTTAATCCTCCTATATTTTTATTATTTTATTTGACTAACTCTTTTGTATAGTTTTATAAGCACTAATTTGTTAAAAATCAATTCCGTGTTCGTTGGGAGACGACTTAGGACTTAGGTTCAAGTCCTATTTATGCCAAATGTGTGTTATTTATTTGTTATTATTTTTAAATATATGTTGATCATGTGATGGGATAATATAATCATTTAATTATATTAGTTAGCATGAAACCTGAATTGGTTGAATTGGTTGTGCAATTACTTGACATTGGCATGGTTGTGGGTTCAAGCCTTGGAGAACCCAAATTAAACTTTATTTTGGTAAATTGAGTTTTGGCTTGAATATGAAAGGGTAAAGAAAACCTAGTTGAGTGGGCAGCCAAGGGAGGCTGGAAAAGCAGCCCATGAGAGAGTTAGTGGTTGATTTCGCTCTGCACAATTGAGAGAGTGAGTTTAAAGGGATTTGGTGTTGTGAGAGAGAGCCTAGGAGCTAATTGGAGGGAGAACTAAGAAGACTTTGGTTAGGGGAGTTGGAAATCGTACTATTATTTTATATTGTATACTTGCATGAACTGTATGATGAATGGATGCATATAAATTGTCGAAAGTGTATGAAATTCGCGTTTCTGGGGATTTTTCCAGAAACTGCGTGGCGATTGGCCGCCAGGCGACTCATCTTGTCTATGTTGAATTTGGGTTCTTAAAGAAGAATCGGCTGGCGGTAAACTCCTGACCGCCAGACGACACATGATTGTGACCCAATTCTGGATTTTCTTGTTGAACTGCCTGGCGGTGATGAATACCCGCCAGGCAATGCGATCCTTTTGATTCGATTCTTTATGTTTTGTGTGGTATGGGTTGATTCTGATCGGAGGGAAAGTTAACTGTAATTATTAAAGAATGGTTTTGATGTCAAATTGTGGTTATAATCACGTATTTGAGGTCGTAATCGATGGAATAATGGAGAGATGGTTAAGGTTGGAAAGTTTGGGGATTAATATTGTGAGACGAATTGGTGGTGTAATTTAGGGGAAAATTGTAGGGAATGAGTGTGGGTGGTGCATTGGTCTGCATGCGGGTGCATTTGCATAAGAATTGAAAGAAATTGGACAGGGAGAAGTAGGAATTAATCCATTATTTTGTGTCAGGGGGGATTATTATGTTGGGGGAAAATTGGGCAGGGAATCAGGGATGATGGTCAGTGAAGTATAAATTGTAGTTAAGTGTGACTAGGCAGACAATGCAGAGAATGTACTGAAACATGCTAAAACATGCTAGTAAAATGAGAAGTAAGAACTCATATAAATATATATACATAATAGATGGGATGAATCCATGTAAATTTGATAAGCTTTGGAAGAGATTAGTAACTTGAGGTAAATCTGACAGATTGGGATTGGGGGTGTATCTGTAGTGATTCAATTTCATGGTAACTGGTGCTTATATTAGATGTAGCAGGCATATGAGTGGGAATAAGTGATACCAATGATGACTAAGAACACGAATTGAATTGAGAAACTTTTGGTTTGGTAATTCTGGTGGTGGTAACATGTTGTAGGCATTATGGGTGTGCAAAAGGTATGGCAATTGAACTAGTGAAGTGAGAGGGTGAGGACGGAAGACATAGTCTAAAGCAGTTGAGTATTGAGCAAACTACTAATATAGCGCCTGGCAAAAAAATTCAAACTGTCAGGCGATAGCTTGGATTTAGAGAACAACTTGTACGCGTGGCGCCTGGCGGTACTGAGCATCCCGCTAGGCGATAGATGTAGGGCAGCGAGGAACGAGGCGTTTGGTGCCTGACAGTATGCCTCCCCCGCCAGGCGGTCTGGAAGCGGCAGCGCCTGGCGGTACGTTTCCCCTGTACTACGCCAAATTTGGCAATAGACAACATTTTTTTCTTAATAGATAGCCCTTTTTAGGCGTTATCTATTGGAGCAGTATCTATTAATAGACAGCGCTTGTAAAAAAGCGCTGTCTAATGACACCTGATAGATAACGCTTGTCTAAATAAGCGTTATCTATATATTATTTAATAGATATAACTTTCTTTAGAAAATGTTGTCTATCAAAGCTCTCATATACAACACTTGATTGAATAAGCACTGTCTATCAAAGCTCTCATAGACAACACTTGACTGAATAAGCGCTGTCTATGAGAGTAGTTTTTCATCAATAGGTAGCGCTTTTTCAATTCATTAGTAGATAGCGCTTGTTCAAACAAACATTGTCTATTTTTCATTAATGGATAACACTTTCAATTCATCAATAGATAACATTTTTTAAAACAAGCGATGTGTATTGGTTTGATTATTTTTTATTATAATTTATTTAATTTTTTGTTCATTCTATTCTTCGACTCACATGCTTGTATAAAGACTTCGAACTTGAAATCAAGCAAAACTGAAATGAAAGGGCATTGAAATTCTTACATAGTTACACAAAAAACTTAATGATGTTTATATATTTTTAAAAAAGTATAATATTACATGAAAGAAATTAGCAAAAAA
>Ga0209589_1009362_pt1 | contig 14840 bp, 4 predicted proteins | sample CowpeawhiteBW_FD_187525 | JGI IMG/M metagenome (GOLD analysis project Ga0209589, IMG submission 187525) | Root nodule microbial communities of legume samples collected from California USA - Cow pea white BW (SPAdes) (version 2) | ecosystem: Host-associated > Plants > Roots > Nodule | place: USA... | reverse complement strand
TACAGTCTCAATTAATTTTACTATGCCTAATCATGTCTATTCCTTTGTTTCTTCACCAAATAGAAAACTTAATTAATCAAAGTAAAGTCTTGACTAATTTTAGTTAAAGTAATTACCTCTAATCAAAGTAAAGTCTCAATTATTGGCAAAAACTTATTTAATCAAATGAAAGTTTCTAAATAAAATCAAAGTAAAGTCTCAATTTAATTTAAAAACCTTTTAACTCATATGATTAGCATGCATGTAGATTTAAAATCATTATTTTCTATTCGATTAAGAAGCAAAGGACATAGATAAACAAAAACCACAACAATAATCAAAATAACAAAACATATAAATTCATCTAACCTCAGAATCCATTTAAGAAATTACAGTGGAATCAACCCTAAAAGCTTAGCCCTCCATGGCTTTGATGGAATACATGATGATATGAAGGAAAGAAAATAAAAGAAAGAATGAGAGATGTGGTGGAGACGGTATCTGCCAAAACCAGAGAGTTCTAAGTGTCTAAGTTGTAAGTTGTCCCGCTTCTGCTCCCTTAAGTCTCTTTATATAGGCTTCCGCTGGACTTTGGTCTTTATCTGTCAGTTGCTAAAATCTTTTATTTTTATTTAATTAATTAGCAACTTAATTCCTGTTCAATTTCCAATTTTGCCCCTCTTATTTAACCATTTTTGCAGTTTTGACCAGAGTTGACTGCTGACTTTGACCAGTTGACCAGTTGACCAGTTGACCAGTTTGACTGTCCAATAACAGCCTGACACGTGGTGTAGAGTGCACTTTCTCTCTCCAGACTAGGGTTTGCTGCTCCTTCCTCCTTTCTCCCTTGACTGCGCAACTGACGGCGCGGTGGTGCGAGGGCATTGTTCCGGCGATTAGCGTGGTGGCTCATGGTGGTCCGACGGGTCTGGATGGTGATCATTGGTGTGTGTTGCTGCCAACGACGTTGTTGCAGATGGTTGCTGCTGGCGCGCGTTTAATGTTCTGAGAGGAAGATGCGTGGTGTTCGCGGTTGACAATGGCAGATCTGTGGTGGCTGCCGTGACTGCGGACGGTGGTCCCAATGAGGTGCGCTACTGTAGGTGAAGTGATGAAGATTGAAGATGGTGGTTGTCATGGTGAGGCAGATGGTGTTGTTCGTGCAGGTTCAGATACGTGTGGAGCTGCTGTTGCGGACGGAGTTGCGGTGGTTGTTGTGGCTGCTGCAGAGATGGTGCGAACATGGTGTTCGCAATGAGATGAATGGTGACGGTGGCAGCGGGAAGATGAACGCAATGGCTGCCGGCGAGAACGAATAGGTGCGGTGGTGTTCGTGACGACACTGCTCCAAACTCCGGCGAGATTGGCGGCTAGGGTGGCGGCTGCCATGGTGATGGAAGGAGGGGAGGAAAATTAGGGTTAGGGTTTCATTTTCGGAGATGGTGATGTGGCAGGATTTGACTTGTCAATTTGCTGAGTGGAGGATTATGACACGTGTCAGCTTATGGTTGGCCTGATTTGAAAGGTGGGGATTGCCACATGGCATAATCTGGTTGAGTGGAGTTTAAGTTGTAGGAGGGGTGCAACTTAGTGAAAACTGGGGGTGCATAACAGGTTTTTGGTGGTCCACTTCAGAAGGAGTGTGCAAATAAAATGTGGGGGTGCATTTAGCTCCTGATTTATTCTTTTCCAGAATTTCTTGATTTGGGACTTATTTTGTAACTTTGAATATTTCAAATCCACACTATTAATGACCAAAAATAAATTCCAGCTGCATTAACAAACGTTAGAATATACAATAATATTTTATGCAACTAAAATCAATTTTTATGCCATTTTTACCAAACTTATTCAATCAATCCAATAATCACAAATCCTAATTAAATCAATCTTTAAGCATAGAAAATTCAATTAAATCCCCAAATTTAAATATTAAATGAGGGCAAAAATTTGAACTCATCAATCATTTCATAATTAAGCTAAAAAATAAATTGCGGACATAATTATAAAGTTGATATCACCCTCAAACCATGACATAACAGAAATGATTTAAAAATAAAAGAATTTCCATCTTCCTTCCCCTCTCTCTCCCTCAAGGATGATCGGACAGAAAGGGAGAGGATGACATCAAGTGGATTACAGTGTGAAGTTTGTGTTGTTCACTTCAAGTGGATTAAAGGTGAAAGTGGGTGGATTAAGAGTAAAGTTTGCTAAAGTTTATAATTCATTTGATGGATGTGATAGATTAAAAATTATATTTAAATCAAAGAAAAACAAGATTACGAAATTGTATTTTATTTAAAAAATAAATAAAAATTATCATTATATAAGTTTGATTTATCGTAGAAAAAATATGAAAATGTATAAATTAAAGTAACATATTTTAATAAAAAATATTTAAAAGATAATGTAATAAAAAAATTTGTAATTAAGAATTACTTTTTAAACCTTATTATATAACAATTTTTAAATTTTCGTTATTTTTACATCGTTTTCATAATTATGCTAAAAAATAAATTGCGGATATTATTGTAATCTTGATATCACCCTCAAACCATTGCATAACATACAAGATTGAAAAATAGCGGAATTTCTCTCTTCCTTCCCCTCTCTTCTCATCGTTAATTGAAGGGAGTGAGATAGGATGAACTCAAGTGGATTAAAGTGTGAAACTTATCTTGTTAAATTTAATGGGAATAAAGGTGAAAGTGAGTGGATTTAGAGTAAAGTTTTATTGATGTTTGTGAGTGATTTGATGGATGTGATAGATTAAAAATTATATTTAAATCATAAAAAAACAAGATTACCAAATTGTACTTTATTTTAAAAATAATTAAAAATTATTATATAAGTTTGATGTATTATAGAAAAAAATATGAAAATGTATAAATGAAAGTAACATATTTTAATAAAAAAATATTTAAAAGATAATGTAATAAAAAAAATTTATAATTAAAAATCACTTTTTAAACCTTATTTTATAACAATTTTCAAATTTTCGTTATTAATTATTTTTGTAAAAATAATTTGAAAAGTCATATTTTTACATCGTTTTAATAATTAAACTGAAAAAGAAATTGCGAACATAATTGTAATTTTGATATCACCCTCAACCTAAGACATAACAGAGATGATTTAAGAATAAAAGAATTTCCCTCTTCCTTCCCCTCTCTCTCCCTTAAGGTTGATTGGATAGAGAGAGAGGATGACATTAGGTGGAGTACAGTGTGAAGTTTGTGTTGTTCACTTTAAGTGGTTTAAAGGTGAAAGTGGGTGGATTTAGAGTAAAGTTTGTTGAAGTTTATGAGTGATTTGATGGATGTGATAGATTAAAATTTATATTTAAATGATAAAAAAACAACATGATCAAAATGTACTTTATTTTAAAAATAGTTAAAAATTATCATGATATAAGTTTGATTTATCGTAGAAAAAATTTTAAACTTTATAAATGAAAGTAACATATTTTAATAAAAAATATTTAAAAGACAATGTAATAAAAAAATTTATAATTAAAAATTACTTTTTAAACCTTTATTTATAACAATTTTCAATTTTCAAATTTTAATTATTAATTATTTTCTGTAAAAATAATTTGGAAAGTCATATTTTATATCATTTTCATAGTTAAGCTAAAAAATAAATTGCGGACATAATTGTAATTTTGATATCATCCTCAAACGAAGACATACCAGAGATGTTTTAAAAATACAAGAATTTCTCTATTCCTTCTCCTGTCTCTCCCTCAAGGTTGATCGGATGGAGAGGGAGAAGATGACATCAAGTGGATTATAGTGTGAAGTTTGTGGTATTAACTTTAAGTGGATTAAATTTGAAAGTGATTGGATTAAGAGTAAAGTTTGTTAAAGTTTGTGAGTGATTTGATGGATGCGATAGATTTAAAATTATATTTAAATTAAACAAAAAGAAAATTACCAAATTGTACTTTATTTTAAAAATAATTAAAAGGTATCATAACATAAGTTTGATTTATCGTAGAAGAAATATTAAAATGTATAAATGAAAGTAACATATTTTAATAAAATATATTTAAAAGATAATGCAATAAAAAATTTATAATTAAAAATTACATTTTAAACATTATTTTATAACAATTTTCAAATTTTCATTATTTTTACATCGTTTTCATAATTATGCTAAAAAATAAATTGCGTACATAATTGTAAACTTGATATCTCCCTCAAACCATTACCTAACAGACATTATTGAAAAATAGATGAATTTCCTTCTTCCTACCCTTTCTCTCTTTCATCGTTGATTGGAGGGAGAGAGATAAGATGAATTCAAGTGGATTAGAGTGTGAGGCTTGACTTCTTCACTTTAAAGGTGAAAGTGAGTGGATTTAGAGTAAAGTTTGTTGAAGTTTGTGGGTGATTTGATGGAAGTGATAGACTAAAAATTATATTTAAATCATAAAAAAACAAGATTACTTAATTATACTTTATTTTAAAAATAATTAAAAATTATCATTATATAACTTTGATTTATCGTAGAAAAAATATGAAAATGTATAAATGAAAGTAACATATTTTAATAAAAAAATATTTAAAAGATAATGTAATAAAAAAGTTTATAATTAAAGATTACTTTTTAAACCTTATTTTATATAAGTTTTCAATTTTTTGTTATTTTTACATTGTTTTCATAATTATGCTAAAAAATAAATTACGGACATAATTGTAATCTTGATATCAACCCTCAAACCATTGCATGGCAGACATGATTGAAATATAGAGGAATTTTCTTCTTTTTTCCCCTCTTTCTCCCTCATCGTTGATTGGAGGAAGAGATAGAATGAATTCAAGTGCATTAGAGTGTGAAGCTTATCTTGTTCACTTTAAGGGGATTAAAGGAGAAAGTGAGTGGATTTAGAGTAAAGTTTGTTGATGTTTGTGAGTGATTTGATAGATGTGATACATTAAAAATTATATTTAAATCATAAAAAAACAAGATTACCAAATTGTACTTTATTTTAAAAATAATTACAAATTATCATTATATAAGTTTAATTTATCGTAGAAAAAATATGAAAATGTATAAATCAAAGTAACATATTTTAATAACAAAATATTTAAAAGATAATGTAAAAAAAAATTATAATTAAAAATTACTTTTTAAACCTTATTTTAAAACAATTTTCAAATTTTTGTTCTTTTTACATTGTTTTCATAATTATGCTAAAAAACAAATTGCGGACATAATTTTAATCTTGATATCGCACTCAATCCTTTGCATGATAGACATGATTAAAAAATAGAGGAATTTCCCTCTTCCTTCTGCTCTCTCTCCCTCATCGTTGATTGGAGGGAGAGAGATAGAATGAATTCAAGTGGATTAGAGTGTGAAGCTTATCTTGTTCACTTTAAGAGAATCAAAGGTGAAAGTGAGTGGATTTATATTTACGTTTTTTTATGTTTGTGACTGATTTGATGGATGTGATAGATTAAAAATTATATTTAAATCATAAAATAACAAGATTACCAAATTGTACTTTATTTTAAAAATATTTAAAAATTATCATTATATAAGTTTGATTTATCGTAGAAAACATATGAAAATGTATAAATGAAAGTAACATATTTTAATAAAAAAATATTTAAAAGATAATGTAATAAAAAAATTTATAACAATTTTCAAATTTTCGTTATTAATTATTGTTTCAAAAATAATTTGAAAAGTCATATTTTTAAATCATTTAAATAATTAAGCTGAAAAATAAATTGCGGATATAATTGTAATCTCGATATCACCCTCAAACAAAGATGTAACAAAGATGATTTAAAAGTACTAGAAAATTGTTTTTATTTTAAAAGTAATTAAAATTGATCATTATATAAGTTTGATTTGTCCTAGAAAATATATTAAAATGTATAAATGAAAATAACATATTTTAATATAAAAATAATTATAAAATAATGTAATAAAAGTTTTTATAATTCATAATTACTTTTTAAACCATATTTTATAACAATTTTCAAATTTTCGTTATTATTTATATTTGTAAAAAGAATTTCAAAAGCCATATTTTTACATCATTTTAATGATTAAGCTAAAAAATTAATTGCGGACATAATTGTAATCTTGATATCACCCTTAAACCATTGCATGATAGAGATGATTGAAAAATAGAGGAATTACCATCTTCATTCCCCTCTCTCTCCGTCAAGGTTGATTGGGGGGAGAGGGAGATAATGAATTCAAGTGGATTAGGGTGTGAAGTTTGTGGTTTTCACGTTCAATGGATTAAAGGTGAAAGATGGTGGATTTAAAGTACACTTTGTTAAAGTTTGTGAGTGATTTGATTGATGTGATAAATTAAAAATTATTTTTAAATCAAGGAAAAACAAGATTACCAAATTACCATTGTATAAGATTGATTTGTTGTAGAAAAAAAAAATATTAATATATGTAAATGAAAATAAAATATTTTCTTAAAAAAATATTTAAAAAGTAATGCAATAAAAAAATTTATAATTAATAATTAATTTTTAAACCTTATTTTAGATCAATTTTCAAATTTTCGTTATTAATTATTTTTGTAAAAATAATATGAAAAGTCATATTTTTATATCATTTCCATATTTAAGCTGAAAAATAAATTGCGGACATCATTGTTATCTTCATATCACCCACAAACCAACACATAACCGAGATGATTTAAAAATAGAATAATTTCCCTCTTCCTTCCCTCTCCCTCAAGGTTGATTTTAGGGAGAGGGAGATGATGAATTCAAGTGGATTAGAGTGTGAATTTTGTGTTGTTCACTTTAAATGGATTAAAGGTAAAAGAGGGTGGATTTAGAGTAAAGTTTGTTAAAGTTTGTGAGTGATTTGATGGATGTGATAGATTAAAAATTATATTTAAATTAAGGAAAAACAAGATTACCAAATTGTCCTTTATTTTAGAAATGATTAAAAATTATCATTGTATAAGTTTCATTTATCGTAAAAAAAAATATTAAAATGTATAAATGAAAGTGACATATTTTAATAAAAAAATATTTATAAAATAATGTAGTAAAAAACTTTATAATTGAAAATTACTTTTTAAACCTTATTTTTCAACAATTTTCAAATTTGTGTTATTATCTATTTTTGTAAAAATAATTTCAACAGCCATATTTTTAAATCATTTTCATAATTAAGCTGAAAAAATAATTGGGGACATAATTGTAATCTTGATATCACCCTCAAAGCATGGCATAACATAGATGATTGAAAAATAGAGGAATTTCTTCCTTCCTTCCCCTCTCTCTCCCCGAAGGTTGATTGGAGAGAGAGGATGACATCAAGTGGAATATGTTAGAAATATTTGAATATAATTTAAAAAATAAATAATTAAAATAGAAATTCTACTGTTACTGAAGTTTTTATAGACCTTTAATGTATGGGTTAATGGTTTTTATGGCTAACGGCTATATTCTTATTGTTGACATGAGAAGCAAAGGTGGTTTGCTTCTTGAAGATTTGATGAAGATTGAATGAAGCTCTTTTGAACTATCTTTAAGCCATAAACATTTGAATGAAGCCTACATTGATGAAGGAAAGGAGATTTGATGATATCCATGGTGATCAAGGCTGAAACATGTGCTCTCCATGTAGTTACATCATTAAGAAAGTGTACTTGTGGTTTGTAATTCATGTTGTAGACCTTAAAGCATTATTTAGATGTAGTTTGGTCTTTGTTGTGTTTTTAATCTGTTGAATGGTTTTTCAACAGGTTAAAATGTCTCTTTTAATTTGTTGAATGGTTTTTCAATAGGTTAAAAGGTTGGCTACAATAGTCTTAAACTACAACAAATTCAATCAGTTGATTTAGTTTTTAATCGAATGATTTCACTTAAGTCAAGTGAAATCAACCGATTGATTTGAAAATCAACCTGTTGAATTTCGTAACAGTTTTACTATAAAAGCTGTGATTTTCGAAAGAGAGGTTTGTTGATCATTTTAGAGCACGATTTAGTTCTGGAAACTTGTGGAAACTCTCTCTTTCGTGATCATAGGTGTTGCAGCTGTTGAAGATTGATCTTGGATCAATTCTAGAAGCTTTTGGCTTGGTTTGAAGCTTGGAGAAAGTGGTTTGTGGTAGGCAAGTTTGTGCTACCACTGAGGTTTGATCTTTCTCAATCTTTATGTGTGTGCCTGGTGGTTTTCCAGGTCTACAAGATGGTTCTTGCTGTGCTGGTGTGATTCTTGTGTGATTCAAGAGTCTTTTGTGGTGTTTTTGCATATTTTGGAAGTGTAAGGGTGAATTCTTTGTAAAACTTTTGAAATAGTGCAAAGTCAAGCTAAGGTTGCCTTGACAAACTGGATGTAGCTCAGGTTTGAGTGAACCAGTATAAAAATTCGTGGTGTACTTTCTTCTATAACCTTGTTCTCTTGCATTTTCATTTAAAGTTTCAAGAACTTGTGCTTTAATCATCTTTTTCATGTTCTTGCATGTTTTCATAGCATCTAAAGCATTGAGCATGTTTGTATAATCATTTGGAACTGATCTTGATCATTCTTGAGCATTGTTTCTGGTTTAAAATTCAAGTTCACATTTCTACATTTTTCCCAGTATTCCAATCGACTGTTTTTAAGTTTCAATCGATTGATTATACCAGAACAGAATTTGGTTAGCAAAATCAATCTATTAACTCTATTTTTGATCGATTAAAAGTGTATAGTTCAATACTGTTTGCATCCTAACTTGGTGATCTATTTGATTCAATTAATGGTGGTTTTTAGCTTGCAAAAATAGCCTAAAGTTTTAACTAGCCAATTCAACCCCCCCCCCCTTCTTGGCTTTTCAACCATTTCAAAACTAACACTTATTACTATTTACTTCTTTGTCTCCCTTTTCTACCTATAAATACCACCTAGGTGCATGGGGAAGAAAACAACAACAACAACAGAGACAACAAACACTAAAGTCTTTCTTAAAAGTGTTTTTCTTTTCTTCTCTATATTATCTTTAAGACAGTGGTGTTCATAAGGTTCGGAGATCCGTCGCTGCACTCGATCGATCTGATGGGTTGTTGTATCTTGGGAGAGAAATGCATTTGATTTAAAACACATATGATTGTGTATTTGTTTTGCCCCGTGCAGTAGGGGCATTTTCTCTCTAAGGATACCGCTATGCGTGCCTTAACCCAGGATATTTCTACTCCTTACCTTCTATCTTTTATTTATTATTGTTATTATAATTGTTGATCTCTAATTAGTATTTATTGTTTTATATATTGTCTCAGTATTATTATTGATTTAATAATTATTATTATATTATTTCATATTTATATTATTATTAGTATTATTTGAGTAATCAATTTCTAACATATTATAGTGTGAAATTTGTGTTGTTGACTTAAGTGGATTAAAGGTGAAAGTGGGTGGATTTGGAGTAAAGTTCGTTAAAGTTTGTGAGTGATTTGATGGATGTGATAGATTAAAAATTATATTTAAATCAAGGAAAAACAAGATTACCAAATTGTTTTTATATTAAAAGTAATTAAAAATTATAATTATATAAGGTTGATTTATCGTAGAAAAAATATAAAAATGTATAAATTAAAATAACATATTTTAATAAAAATAATTATAAAATAATGTAATAAAAAATTGGGTTAAATATGTGTTTGGTCCCTTAACTTTCAATGAATTTTAGAATTAGTCCATTCCAAAATTTTGGACCAATTTAGTTCTTCATCTTTCGAAATACATGAATTTAGTGCTTTTAATCAAATTTTGTTAAGTTTATTTAACATTTCAAACGCGTTTCATAATAGTATTTGACTTAACATTAAAGGAAAAATGTGTCAAACAGTATAAACAACTCAAATACATACGAAACATTAAATAAACTTGACAAAATTTGATTAAAAGGACTAAATCCACGTATTTCGAAAGATGCAGGACTAAATTGGTCCAAAGTTTTGAAATGGATTAATTCCAAAATTCACTAAAAGTTAAGGGACCAAAAACACATTCAACACTAAAAAATTTTATAATTGATTTTTGTAAAAATAATTTCAAAAGCCATATTTTTAAATCATTTTTATGATTAAGCTAAAAAATAAAATGCGGACATAATTGTAATCTTGATATCACCCTCAAACCATTGCATAATAGAGATGATTGCAAAATAGAGGAATTTCCATCTTCCTTCACCTCTCTCTACGTCAAGGTTGATTAGTGGGAGAGGGAGATGATGAATTTAAGTGGATTAGAGTGTGAAGTTTGTGTTGTTCACTTTAAGTGGATTAAAGGTGAAAGTGAGTGGATTTAGAATAAGTTTGTTAAAGTTTTTGAATGATTTGATGGATGTGATAGATTAAAAATTATATTTAAATCAAGAAAAAACAAGATTACCAAATTGTCCTTTATTTGAAAAATAACTAAAAATTATGATTATATAAGTTTGATTTGTCGTAGAAAATATATTAAAATGTATAAATGAAAATAACATATTTTAATAAAAAAATATTTATAAAATAATGTAATAAAATTTTATAATTAATAATTACTTTTTAAACCCCATTTTATAAAAATTTTCAAATTGTTGTTCTTAATTATTTTTGTAAAAATAATTTCAAAGGCCATATTATTACATTATTTTCATAATTAAGATGAAAAGTAACTTGCTGACATAATTTGAATCGTGATCTCAACCACAAATCATGGAATAACAGAAATGATTGAAAAATAGAGAAATTTCTTTGTTCCTTCCCCTCTCTGTCCCTTAAGGTTGATTGGAGGGAGAGGGAGAGGATGACATCAAGTGGATTATAGTGTGAAGTTTGTATTGTTCACTTTAAGTGGATAAAAGGTGAAAGTGGGTGGATTTAGAATAAGTTTGTTAAAGCCTAGGAGTGATTTGATGGATGTGATAGATTAAAAATTATATTTAAATCAAGGAAAAACAAGATTACCAAATTGTCCTTTATTTGAAAAATAATTAAACATTAGCATTATATAAGTTTGATTTGTCGTAGAAAAAATATTAAAATGTATAAATGAAAATAACATAGTTTAATGAAAAATATTTTATAAAAGAATGTAATAAAAAAATTTATAATTAATAATTAATTTCTAAGCCTTTTTTCATAACAATTTTCAAATTTTCGTTATTAATTAGTTTTGTAAAAATAATTTTAAAAGTCATATTTTTACTTCATTTTGATAATTAAGCTGAAAAATAAATTGCAGACATAATTGTAATCTTGATATCACCCTCAAACCATGGCATAACAATGATGATTTAAAAATAGAGGAATCTCCATCTTCCTTCCCCTCTCTCTCCGTCAAGGTTGATTGGAGGGAGAGGGGGATGGTGAATTGAAATGGATCAGAGTGTGAAGTTTGTGATGTTCACTTTAAACGGATTCAAGGTGTAAGAGGGTGGATTTAAAGTACACTTTTTTAAAGTTTGTGAGTGATTTGATGGATGTGATAGATTAAAAATTATATTTAAATCAAGGAAAAACAATATTACTAAATTATCCTTTATTTTAAAAATGATTAAAAGTTATTATTGTATAAGTTTGATTGGTCATAGAAAAAAATATTAATATATATAAATAAAAATAAAATATTTTATTAAAAAAATATTTATAAAACAATGTAATAAAAAATATTATAATTAATAATTACCTTTTAAACCTTATTTTAGAAAAATATTCAAATTTTCGTTATTAATTATTTTTGTAAAAATAATTTGAAAAGTCATATTTTTACATCATTTTAATAATTAAGCTGAAAAATATATCGCGGACGTAATTGTAATCTTGATATTACCCTCAAACCAAGACAAAACAGAGATGATTTGAAAATAGAAGAATTTCGCTTTTTCTTCCCCTCTCTCCCTCAAGGTTGATTGGAGGATGAGGGAGATGATAAATTCAAATGGATTAGAATTTGCAGTTTGTGTTGTTCACTTTAAATGGATTAAAGGTGTAAGAGGGTGGATTTCGAGTAAAGTTTGTTAAAGTTTGTGAGTGATTTGATGGATGTGATAGATTAAAAATTATATTTAAATGAAGGAAAGACAAGATTACCAAATTGTCCTTTATTTTAAAAATGACTCAAAATTATCATTGTATAAGTTTGATTTGTTGTAGAAAAAAATATTAATATGTATGCATGAAAATAAAATATTTTATTAAAAAATTATTTATAAAATAATGTAGTAAAAAATTTTATGATTAATAATTACTTTTTAAACCTTATTTTAGAACAATTTTCTATTTTTTACATCATTTACATAATTAAGCTGAAAAATAAATTGCGAACATAATTGTAATCTTGATATCACCCTCAAACCAAGACATAATAGAGATGATTGAAAAATAGAGGAATTTTCATCCTGCTTCTCCTCTCTCTCAAGGTTGATTGGAGGGAGAGGATGACATCAAGTGAATTATAATGTGATGTTTGTGTGGTTCACATTAAGTGGATTAAAGGTGAAAGTGGAAGGATATAGAGTAAAGTTTGTTAAAGTTTGTGAGTGATTTGATGGATGTGATAGATTAAAAATTATATTTAAATGCGAGAGAAACAAGATTACCAAAATGTCCTTTATTTTAAAAATGATTAAAAATTATCATTATATAAGTTTCATTTGTCATAGAAAAAATATTAATATGTATAAATAAAAATAAAATATTTAATTAAAAAAATATTTATAAAAGAATGTAATAAAAAAATTTATATTTAAAAATTACTTTTTAAACCTTATTTTATAACCATTTTCAAATTTTTTTATTTTTACTTCGTTTTCATAATTATGCTAAGACATAAATTGCGGAGATAATTATAATCTTAATATCACTCTCAAACCATTGCATGATAGACATGATTGAAAAATAGAGGAAATTCTCTCTTCCTTCCCCCTCTCGTTCATCGTTGATTGAAGGGAGAAAGATAGAATGAATTCAAGTGTATTAGAGTGTGAAACTTATCTTGTTCAATTTAAGGGGATTAAAGGTGAAAGTGAGTGAATTTAGAGCAGAGTTTGTTGATATATGTGAATAATTTGATGAATGTGATAGATTAAAAATAATATTTAACTCATAAAAAAACAATATTGCCAAATTGTACTTTATTTTAAAAATAATTAAAAATTATCTTTATATAAGTTTGATTTATTGTAGAAAAAATATGAAAATGTATAAATGAGAGAAACATATTTTAATAAAAAATATTTAAAAGATAATGTAATAAAAGAATTTATCTTTAAAAATTTCTTTTTAAACCTTATTTGATAACAATTTTCACATATTCGTTATTTTTACATCGTTTTCATAATTATGCTAAAAAATAAATTGCGGACATAATTGTAATCTTTATATTATCGTCAAACCATTGCATAACAAACATGATTGAAAAATAGAGGAATTTCCCTCTTCCTTCCCCCTCTCTCGCTCATCGTTAAATGGAAGGAGAGGAATATGATGAATTCAAGTGGATTAGAGTATGAAGCTTATCTTGTTCACTTTAAGGGGATTAAAGGTGAAAATGAGTGGATTTAGAGTAAAGTTTGTTGAAGTTTGTGAGTGATTTGATGGATGTGATAGATTAAAAATTATATTTAAATCATAAAAAAACAAGATTACGAAATTGTAGTTTATTTTAAAATTAATTAAAAATTATAATTATATAAGTTTGATTTATCGTAGAAAAAATATGAAAATGTATAAATAAAAGTAACATATTTTAATACAAAAATATTTAAAAGATAATGTAATAAAATATTTTATAATTAAAAATTACTTTTTAAACCTTATTTTATAACAATTTTCAAATTTTCGTTATTAATTATTTTTGAAAAATAATTTGAAAAGTCATATTTTTACATCATTTTCATAATTAAGTTGAAAAATAAAGTGCGGACATAATTGTAATCTTGATATCACCCTCAAACCAAGACATAAAAGAGATGATTTAAAAATTGAAGAATTTCCCTCTTCCTTCCCCTCTCTCCTTCAAGGTTGATCAAATGGAGAGGGAGAGGATGACATCAAGTGGATTACAGTAGAAGTTTGTGTTGTTCCCTTTAAGTGGATTAAAGGTGAAAGAGGGTGGATTAAGAGTAAATTTTGTTAAAATTTGTAAGTGATAGATTAAAAATTATATTTAAATCAAAGAAAAACAAGATTACAAAATTGTACTTTATTTTAAAAATAATTAAAACTATCATTATATAAGTTTGATTTATCGTAGAAAAAAATATGAAAATGTATAAATGAAAGTAACATATTTTAATTTAAAAATATTTAAAGGATAATGTAATAAAAAAATTTATAATTAAAAATTACTTTTTAAACCTTATTTTATAACAATTTTCAAATTTTTGTTATTAATTATTTTTGTAAACATAATTTGAAAAGTCATATTTTTACATCATCTTCATAATTAAGCTAAAAAAATAAATTGCGGACATAATTGTAATCTTGATATCACCCTCAAACCAAGACATAACAGACATGATTTAAAAATAGAAGAATTTCCCTCTTCCTTCCCTTTTCTCCCTCAAGGTTGTTCGGATTGAGAAGGCGAGGATGACATCAAGTGGATTACAGTGTGAAGTTTTTGTTGTTCACTTTAAGTGGATTATAGGTGAAAGTGGGTGGATTAAGAGTAAAGTTTGTTAAAGTTTGTGAGTGATTTGATGGATGTGATAGATTAAAAATTATATTTAAATCAAAGAAAAACAAGATTACCAAATTGTAGTTTTTTTTAAAAATAATTAAAAATTATCATTATATAAGTTTGATTTATCGTAGAAAAAAATATGAAAATGTATAAATGAAAGTAACATATTTTAATAAAGAAATATTTAAAAGATAATGTAATAAAAAATT
>Ga0209589_1009360_pt1 | contig 14840 bp, 6 predicted proteins | sample CowpeawhiteBW_FD_187525 | JGI IMG/M metagenome (GOLD analysis project Ga0209589, IMG submission 187525) | Root nodule microbial communities of legume samples collected from California USA - Cow pea white BW (SPAdes) (version 2) | ecosystem: Host-associated > Plants > Roots > Nodule | place: USA... | reverse complement strand
ATAAAGAAAAAAAATGTTGGGAGAGTCGTGGATTCCCCCTTGTCATACTTAAGTTTCACCCGTGATGTGACTCAAATTTACTCAAAGTGAATCTTAATTGCAATGTGATCATGGTGATATGTTTAGATTTTTAATAGATATTTTCTTTGTCTAGTTATGTCATCCTGTGAGAAATAAAGCTCTAAGGAAAAATTTAGAGAAAAAAGACAGTTTAACCAAGATAAGGAAAAATAGTTTTAAATTTTAAAAATATATTACTATAAGATGAGTTGTGTGATCTGTGTGTGATGCTAGAATGTTATTATCTGTTGTGTAAAAAATGCTTTGAAATGATATTTCTTGATGACTAAAATTGGAATATATATGTTATATGTAGTAAGAATGAAATTTTGTGATTTGATTTAATTGAGTGAAAATTTGTGTAATATGTGGATGTGTGATAAAATAGTTGTGTAAGATTGGACATCTAGAATGTTAAGTTAGAAACTAAAAATGTATTTATAAACTATTATGTGATTGTTTTGATTTGATTTTTTGTTCAATTGATTTCATTGTCTATGCAGTAGGTTTGAATTGGTTAGGATTGTCCAGTTTGATCTATCTTATGATTATTTTGAACTAAAAGTAATGTATTTTAAACTAAAAAGGAACTAATGTTACATAGATAATTAAGTTGGATATCTTTATTATTTCTTCTTCTTTGGTGGTCACTTTTAACTTATTTTTCTTTTTTCCAAAGTGATTTCATACCAATTGTAAAATAATTTTATATAGTCTTTTCTTATTCTTGTGCTAAATTAAAGTAATGCAACAAATTATGTAAAAAAATGAGTGAAGTAATTTTTATTAGTATCTATTTATTTTATCTTCGTGTTGCTAAGAATTATAAAATTAAATTGAATGCAATAAATATATTCTATTAAATATTTTTTTTATATTTTTAATTATTATACTTTTAAAAAGTGGTATTTATTGTCTATATATCTAAGTTTCATATAAAAACATTTTGCATTAAATAATAATACATTTTTTTTATATCATATTATATTAGTTATTGTTACATTGAACAAATTTGGTGTCCACCAAACATATTGTTTTTATCATTGATTTAAAATTATTTTTGCAATCAATTTTGAAAACATACGGTTTTAAAATTGGTATCCACTACTAAAAATTCTCATATTACATGAAATTTTTTTTGCAAATTTGTTAACAAAATTTGCAAGAAAAGAATTTTTCCTGCTATTTGTTCTAAGAATTTTAATTGGTAGGTAATTCCTTCGTGGATAATTATTTCGTACAAAATTATAAAATTCACAAGTATTTCCTACAAAATTTGTTGCGAAAAATGTTTTATACAAAATATTTTGCAAAAAAATTGGCAGTAATTTCCTGTAAATTTTTTTCATAACAAAATTTATAAGCATTGCCTACGAAAAAAATTTCAAAACAAAATTGGTAAGAAATGTGAGTTTTTTTAGTAGTGATCGAACCGATTTATAACTATGAAAACTATTTATTCTAGAAAACATATATTTATATTTCCATTTGAATTTAAATCTATAAAAATCCAAAGTAATTCTCCTAAAAGCTAATATATATGGTTTTAGTCTTTTAAACTTGAAATAAATATTAGAATTTGTCATTCTCTTAAATTTTTGTGAGGTTTGGATTATTCACTGGTTTGACACATTCTAACTTAAATATTAGCTCAAAATACAATTTAACAAGTAAAAAAGAAATTAATGTCATTTGGTTAAAATGACTATTTATCAAAGTTCGCACCATTAACTAATTTCAATTGTGTTCAAATGTAAAAACTAAAAACAAATTTAATCTTAAAATTTACGATGAATTGAATTATTTTAATAATAAACAAGATTTAATTAGAGATTATTCAATCTAATTATTATAAATAATCATATGAAATCATGTAGATCTACCTTATCTCTAGAGTAAGATTTGTGTTTATTTTAAAGAAAAAAATTATTTAACAACATTTTGACAATTTTTACATAAGTAAGATATATTTAACAGAAATTAACTTTCGTATTTCTAAATAAAAAGATAAAGTAAAAGGTAACTGGAGTGGTATCCAGTGGATGTAAAAGAAGTTCTATTATCAAATTACCATTGTATTAAATTTTAAATAATATGAGAAATGTACGCCAAATTCAAAAGTCATAGCTATGTATATAGTTAATTATATATAAAAAAATTGAGTGATGCATGTAGTCTCAATTATTTTATCTGAGGAGGCAATTAACGATCAGAGTACAAAACGACTTGTATAGACGTCAAACACCTCAGAAGACGATAGTTGTGGCTCCTGCAAATCCAAGTCCAAACTTCATTCATACCATGGTTAAGGATTCAAATATAAAGCTTATGATGCCACACTATAATAATATATGTAAAACACACAAAACATTAATTACTTGTCTCAGTTCCATGCCAAGAAGTCTATTGAACAGCGATGCAATTGGACCATTTAATGGCACTATGCCTGTTTTTGTCCCACGAATGCTGGAACGCATGGCACTCAGCAATCGACCATAACTCAGACCAGGTTCGTTTTGCACCGTTTGGATGAAACTATAGGTCAGAACACCAGTAGCTTCAGTGCCACTTAAAGCCTACATCAACCAACCCACATCAATATTCCTCAAATTTGTTCAAGTGAATGTAAAAAAAAGAAAAAAACTTAAGTATTACTTACAGAGGTATCTATGGAGGTTTGACTATCTTCGCAAGCTGAAATAGAAACAGCTACCCCTCCACTTGTACCTTTATTAGCTCTGGGAAATCTTTGATCTTCCCATGAGTAATACCCTTCCCTGCATCACACACAGATCATTCAATTCAGAAATTGTTGTTGAGAAAAGAAGCATTCTCAAACTCACCTGTTCATCTTGCACACGAAAGACAAATCAAGAACAGTCCCACTGTGGCATGCATCGACAATGGCATGAAGTTTAGCTCCACGAGGTAAGGGCCTAACGATTGCAGTGTTGATCTCATCGTCCAGTATCTTCCCTTGCTCTTCGTAATCAACGGGGCATATTGCTTCGTCAAGCCCGTCGATTTCGTTCCCATCCATGCTGATTTCCTGAGTGCCATGTCCAGAGAAGTGGAACACCAACGAATCCCCTGACTTGGTATTCTCAAGCAACCACCTCATAGCCATTAGAATGTTGTATCTGGTAGGAATCCTTAGCTGGTTTCTCTCCTCCTTATCATCTGTCACAACTCAAAACTTAATTTTTTGAAAAAGTATTGGGAATCTAAATATGACTCTAAATTCTTTCTATCGAAAGTTTTTCTGATATGATGAAGGTTGAAATACTTATGATAAGAAAGTGTATCGAAAGAGACCTGTGAGCATGAGAATGGAGTCACTAGGAAAGCCATAGTGCTTAATGAGAAAGTATTTCATGCATTTTGCATCATTGATGGAGCCTTTCAGCTTGTAACTCTTGCCATGGTAGCGAATTCCACACACCACAGCTCTCTTGGAGCCATATGCATGAAAAGATGGTCTGAGTGACTGAGGGTGGGGATAGAGGCCAAAACTATTTGCACCATAATAGCCACCAGAATTGGTGTTAACTGGAGCAGTACTCCTAATGGTATTTAAGAAGCCTCTGAAACGACCAGTGAAACTATGAAAGGAATTGTAGGCTTGAGTCCATGGAGGTGTGGAGGGTCTAAGGTGGGTGATGCCATGGCACACTCCACACTGAAAGACATTAACCTCTGGTGGCACCACAAGTAGAACTCCACAGTGGATGCATCTTTCTTGTCTACTTGCCATGGTGAGGCCTGGGAAACAATGAAGAGTATTAGAAACTATGTACAATTGCTTTTTCAAATGTTTCTATCATGAAATTCAGCTTCTGCTATCTATTTATGCAGAATAAGAATAGGATTCTGATGCCTTTTCCTAGTGGACACTGAATACATTGACATGCTTTTGTTTTTCTATTTGTCGAATTCAGATTACCGTTAATCAAGAATCGGGGAATAAGGAACAGATGAAATGCATCTTATCTCATTCAGTTGAATAAACCATTCCATAAATATCTGTAAGAAAATAAATTATTGGTGAATGTTAAAGTTATTGTATAATTTAAAAGCATTTTTTATTAGACAACAACGAAAATTGTAAGTATATTAAAGTTAGTGTATAAATTAAAAGTTCAGAGAGTTTAAAACCTCTGTTCCAGCAGTTTAATATCTTTGTAATGTCGTGGCAGTTTAAAATTCCCACCAAGTCTGCGTGGTTTAAGCCGTGAAGTTTCCGCAGTTTAAATTTTCCATATTGTGCAGTATAAATGGGTTTGCAATATTAATTCTAAAATTTTAAAACTAATAAATAAATATAATGCATGAGTTGGTGTATGTATATGTAGTGCATTATGAAACTGAAAATCAATAATGAAACTGAACATTTATTAGATTGTGATAAATTTTGAAATAAATAATTAACTAAAAGAATTTTACTTTAATAATTTTGTTAATATATTTAGTCGATAAATATTATTTACTGTATTTATTTGCATAAAGTTTTTCAATTATCATCAAAGATAAAAATTATTATTTCAACCTTATAAACATTGAAAAGGAAAACACAGCTATAAGAAACAGAAAAAAAAAAATCTAGTTAGAATAAATTGAAGTGTCATCAACATTACTTCCTAAAATCATAACAAATATCAATTAAGAAATAATTATAGTCTACATGAACGGATAAATAATATTAACATTGTCAAATAGAAAATTATATATTTATATTTTTTTTATTAACAAACTCTAACTCATATTAACCTAATAGTAATTTCGTTGACAAACTAAAAATTCTAGATGATATCAATTAAAAACTAGTCTTAATATATATTGATCGAAAACAATCTTAATAATATTATTTATGTAAGACCTACTTTTTCTGCTCTTAATGTTTAAGGGATTGGCTTTACTTGTTGGGCTTAAAGGTCAGTCCATAGGTACTTCAAGAACCCTTACAATCACTTGTTCTTTTTCATTCTGTTCACTTTGAAAAAACAGTTTCTCTTCTCACACTCTCTTTTCTTCAACACAGCTCTATTAGGGTTTGGTCCCGTTCTTCATCAAGCTAGTTAAACTACATTTTTATTCCATGTAAGTTGGTCCTCAGCCCATACCTTCTTTTCTCTAGCTTTATTTTTGTGGTTCCGACTAGGGCTCATCTTGGTAACCTTGTTTTCGATCTAGTGTCAGTATTTCCAGCTCACGAATCTCCTCATGGAGCTATAGTGCTCATTTGTTGGGTGCTTGTGTCCTTTGCTAGCCTATGTTCAGATAAGGGAAGCTAAGATTTTCAAGTTTTGTAGCATATTGCTTGTTTTGTTTGTGATTTATGTTTCAAATGCTTAGTTGATGTTGTGCTTGCATCAAACTAAGTTGGATGTGGCTTGGACTGTGTTTTTGGATGTTGCTCGCGTGAAAACAGGAGAGACCTGCTAAGCTCGCCTAGGCGAGTGTGTCTTTCGCCCAAACGAGAAGCTCTCGCCTAAGCGAGGACCTCTCGCCCAAGCGATAATAGCAGTAGCTCATTCCCTTCCCTGTTTTGAGTTATCGCCTGAGCGAGAGCAGTCTCGCCTGAACGAGATGGGCTAGCTTGTGCGAGAACTCGAAGTGCCCTCTGTTTGAAATCTCACCCAAGCGAGAGCTTCTAGCTTGAGCGAGGGATTCTTCTCGCCTAAGTGAAATTTGTTAGCTTGAGCGAGGTTGACAACAATGTGCTTGAAGGCTTGTATGCTTCCATGTTTTCAGTTGTTGGTTGCGTGATTTGTTTGGATTACCCTATTTAAAGTATGAAGTGTGTGAATATGCATTTATTATATGATTTATGGACCAAAATTGATGAGCTTGGTATGAATAAGTGCATGAATCATGATTGGTTGATTGGTTGGATATTGGCATGAGATTGTTATGCTTGATAAATCTATGGTTGGTTGGTGAGACATGGCTATGGTATGAAATTGACGTAATTCCATGAAACTCTTGGTGAGATTTCATGGTGGTGTTGGATGTGATGGACGTAATTCCATGAATCTCTTGGTGAGATATGGTAGTGCCGTATGTGATTGACGTAATTCCATGAACCTTTTGGTAAGGTTTCATGGTGGTACCATAGTGTATATAATTAGGTAAGGATTCAAGTAAGGATTGCATCTTGACACTTTAAAGAGTCAGTTAGTGTCACGTAGAGTGGACTGACTCAAGTGGTGAGAGTAGCAGGAGACCCTAGTCTTTGGCAGGATAATGACCTTAGATGTTTGAAGGCTAATCTTGTGCGTGGTAGGGTGAAACCCATGGGCAATGGCTCTGCAGAGCAATAGAGGCCACCACAAGTGCAAGCATCCGGTGAATCCGACCGATTATATGTATTTGGATAAATTGAGTCTTAGAGTCTTGTTGTTTACTATCACATGTTTGGTTGATTGATGTGTTCTTGACTTTTAAATTGCATGCTTAATTGCATGATAAAATCCTTTTTACTCTAGCTTACCCTTTTTGCTTGTGTTTGTCTTCTTGTGTGATTTTTCTTTTTGCAATGATCATCAATTCCTTGGTGTGAGCAAATATGGAAACCCCTGGTGATCGCAGTGACAATGGGGATGCTGCAACTTAGATGATCATGGGTTGATGTTGGACTCATATTTGAAGGACCTTGTTATATTGTAATCTCTTGCTCTATGAGCAAGTCCTTTTGGATAACATGTTTAACTTTTATTTTCTGTCATGGCATTGTGTGATGCCTCTGTTTCCTTATTGTATATTTAGATGACTGTAAATCCTTTATACTTTAAACCTGGTGCTCTTTGGATATTATTAAGTATGTGACGTTTTATTTGATTAGATTTATCTATTTAATGAGACGTTACAATTTAAAATTAATAAATGATGTTAATTGAAAAAAAAATCATATTATTTATTAGACAACAAAAATCATCTATATTGACAAAATTACCCTAATTAATGTTGATTGAAAAATGATATATTTGTATAAAAAAATAATACTGTAAGAATAAAATAAATACAATTAACTTTAATTTAAAAAAGAAATATTATTATTAATATCATGAAATAACTCGATGTTAAGACAAAAATATTTCAATCGGAATTGAGTCTACAAAATCTTAATTAAAGTTGAATAGAAACAAAAATTTAAAAAAATATATGATTTAAAGAGAAGATGGAGCACACAATTTTAAATTTTTTTAATGTAAAATTTAAAAGTATCTAATTTTAAAAAATTACATCTTCTAAATTCTTAAAACTTCAAATGTTTTCAAAATTTTCTATCCAAAGTATTTATATTTGCAATAATACATTCAATATTTTATAGAAATAAATTGTCTTCTTAAAATTCAAAATCATGTGATATGTAATGAATGGAAAAAATTGGTATGCTACTAAAATGTTTCAGAACATATCCCATTGATATACTTATTTTATAAAATAATCCAAAATGCTGATTGCAATAGGTCACTACAATTACTGAAAGTAAAATGCTGATTTTCCTCAATACCACAACCTTTAATTGGTGCTAAGCTTCAAGTTATTCAAAACAAATATTCAAGTTAACTCATCTCACAAGGACAACATTGTCGTAGAAACATCAAATTTCTCTGATGATGATAGAAGAGGATCCTGCAACATGTATTCACTTTCCATCAATCAAGAAAATAAAAAACTATATATTTAGTAAATAATGCAATGCCCATTTTCAGATATGTAAAATTTATTAATAATCATAAAATCACTAATCATGCTATTTATATAAGGAATGTGACTCGTAAAATACTATAGTTTATGACAAAATTTAAAATATCTTAGGAGTGTGATTTTAGTATATCTCTTCATTTATTTGACTAATTTTATATAAGAGTTTCATTTATTGAAAGATCAGCTCCAATCAAAATTAGACAAACCGGACTCAGATAGTCTACTCAAGCCTAAGATATTAGCTGAAAAGCAAAGAAAACATTAGAAAAAGGATATTCATCCTTCGTTCTTATTTATACCATTTAATTATCTAATTCATCAAATTTAAAATAAAATGATTTTCATTAATCTACCTTAAATCTGTCAGTTTTTTTTAAACTACTATAATAATTAATATTCACAATTGAAAATTTTCAAATTTAAGAAAATTATGATAAATAACATATTTCAGTTTTACTACAATAAAAAATAAAATATTATTATAACAATTTTAGTTATTTTAGTTTGTTTAAGTTTATTATAGAATTAACATAATTGAATATATGTATGACCTTTATAAGTGTTATATATTTATTAAAAAATTAACATTAATAATTAATTAACTTTAAGTAATTATTAAAGATTTTAAATTTAGAAAATAAAGATAAAAGACTCTCTTAGATATAGTTACTCTTTTTTTAATAAACATATGTGACATGACATATATTATAGACACAAAAAATATATTTAACTATCTTAATTTTCAGTAATTTATATAAAATTAACGAAATTAATTTATTATTATTAATATATATATATATATATATATATATATATATATATATATATATATATATATATTATTTATCTAAGAATTAGGAAACAAACATGAGATAGAATTTGAAGGCAGAATGAATGGTGGTGAAATCCAACCTGTGCAATTTTACGATTGAAGATATGTGGCAATATGCGGTTATTGCATTTACTTCGGCTAATCTTCTTAATCTCTTGATGCATATTTTGTAGGAGACGCCCATAAGTTATTCCAGGGTATTCTCTTATTGCTTTTGTGAAAAGATAAGTCAGAACACCATTCATTCCCTTTCCACCAAAAACCTACGTAGGTTCCTCAAAACCCACACCATCACGTCAACAACTATAAACAAATCAAACTACATTTCATTGCCAAAAACAAAAATCCAAAACATTATTCGTTCTTACAGAGCTATCACAAGCTGTCTGATTATCTTCACAAGCACTCACACAAATCGCCAATCCACCACTCGAATGTTTTCTTATAGGTTCTTTTGAAGGGGGCTTGTTATCCTCCCAAATGCCACTACAATCAAAATTCAAATTTTTTTCATATAAGTAAAACTTTCATATACAATGAAAAACTCGCTTAATCTCACGAAACCGATTTGTAAGTTACTTATTTATATATTATGAAATTGTAAGGTGGAATTGCAACAAAACCAGCAAAGTGGCACTTACCTTTCTTGATTATAAACAAAGAGAAGATCAAGAATTGTGCCGCTATGACATGCATCAACAATGGCATGAAGTGTGACACCTTTCTTTAGTGGCCAAACTATGGTGGAGTTGATTTCATTGTCAATGATCATTCCTTCTATCAAATAGTCAACAGGGCAAAGAGTCTCATCAAACCCATCAATTTCATCTTCTTTGAAATCTGGCTGCTGAGAACCGTGTCCCGAGAAGTAAAACACTAATGAGTCTCCTGCTTCACAGTCCTTCACAAGCCACCTTAAAGACTCCATTATGTTGTGTTTCGTTGGTATCAAATTGCCATTTTGCTCATCTTCTGCAATATTCATCATTCAGTTTTCAAATAAGAAGATTTTTTGGCACACCAATTGGAGTTTTGCACATGTTACTCAAAATAGGTATCAGAATCACCGGACAGATACAATACCAAATGAGACTTAAGTTCAATCTATATAAACATTAACATCACTTTGGATCTAAATTGTAAAGTATCAAATTACTGTATTTACGTGCTTTCAGACTTACTTTGTGAACGGACTAAGTGACTGATCCATCAAATGAACAGAAACAGATAACAAATTTGTAGAGATACCTGTGAGGATTCGTATGCACTCATTTGGAAAGTCAAAATTCTTGATCAGCAGTTCCTTCATGTTACTAATATCATTGATGATTCCTCTGAGTCTGAATTTCCTTCTGTAAGAAATTCCACAGAGAACCGCTCGTTTATTATACCTGCTAGTGCTAGAAAACGCTGAGGAAGAGGCCACTGAATGAGATAATGACCCACTAAGCAAATTTTCATTTTTGTTTGAACCTCCTAGATTACCAAGTTTCAACAATTTGGATCCAAATTTTTTCACTGGACAGCATATTCCACATTCTTTCTTTGAACTGTGCGGTCCCAAAGTTGAATTGCCAAAGTGTGAGTTTGTTCTCGAGCGCAATAAGCAGTGACACTCTTCTTTGAAACATCTACAAGTAACCTTTGCTTCCTCATTTGACTGAGAACTAGAGATATTTTTGGAACCATTCATAGATACACCCTTTCTGTACCTTCTGCATTTAGATGCAGCTTCCATCATTAACTGTAGTTTTATGATGCAGACTCATATACTTCAGCTCTCACCATATATGTTCATGCACTTACCAAGACGTTAAGTAAACTTTTTTTCTATGTTGAAATTTGAAAATTGTGTTCTGCATAATTGACAATGAAGGGCCCCAGAAGCGTGCATTCGTTTACTTTCTCTTTTGAAAAAGAGAAACAAACATAGAATCTAATCCCAGTGTTGGAAAAAGGTTGAAAGATGCTTATTTATGCGACGTAGAAGAACCCCACAGCAGTGAGTTGTTAAGGAAAATCAGAAAATGTGTTAAGAATTGTCTATCAAATTTGCGTCTTCAAAGAAAGATATGGTTCTGATGCTTATTCTCACTATGATAGAGGTAAGAACCTGATGCTCTCAACTTCATAGACTAATAAATACACTCACTTGCATAAGAAAATGAGTAAGCATTTCATTAATATATTCGTAATAAATTAACATAAAAGATAATTAGTAATTAATTTAATACGTATTAAAAGTTGTTCTATTTCTTTTTTTCGTATAAAGGAGTAGAAAGAATATTATAAAATTTTCTAATTAAATTATTTGTTATCAGCTTGCAATTCACGTTTTACATTCACTCCCCCTCCAGAGCTTGGTATGGCAAAGATTTAAGATTTTTTTTTTTTTATGTATATGAAATCACTGATATTAAAAAAAAAAGTGCAAAAATTTACACAATTATTTCCTATGAAAACTACGTTTAACCTGGTTTTTAATTATTTGGCATTATTTTACTTCCTTGTTATAACCCATTAATTAATGACTATACACTGTTAACTGAAAATTGTCTATCACGATTTGAAAAATAAATAAGACAGACAGGTTAATGCTAATTTATTTTGGATGATAATAGATGGAACCAAAAATTTCTTAATCCATTTTGATCTATTACTCTTTTTTATGAAAAATCTAATTCAGAACCATCCATTTAATAAAAATATAATACAATCCCTCCATTAATAAATTCTTTTACGGATGAACGCAAAATTCAGTCATAAAAATAATAAATTAAAAGAAAAACTAAACACTTTTTTAAAAATAAAAATAAATTTTGTCAAACAAATTTAAAAAAAAAATATATTTTTGAACAACTTAAGTATGTTTAATTTTAATCTTAAAATATTCATATGGGGATCTATTGAATTTTTAAAAATAATAAATGGAACATTAACTATCCATAAAATTGAATGAATTGATTTGACCTAATTTATTTTTGAACTTTGTAATGGATAAATTGGATGCAATTACTTTCGGATAGATCTGTGCATGAAGAGGGCAAATGAATCTTTTACCTTGAAGACGTGATAGTATATTTAGTTTTAAGAAATTAAAAAAACAGAGTATTGTCTCCAGGACTTTCAGTTTTTAATCTGATAACTACACAACTCATTTTTTATTTAAAAATATAAATAATGTGTTCGAATTTTAGTTTTTATATTATAAAATAAAGAACAAACTCAAATGATGAATTAAGAAAAGATTAGTAGGTAAGCATGGTAAGTATTAGAGTTATACTTACTTTCTTCTAATACATTTTTTTTTTCAATTTTTAAACTCGTTATTATGCATAGTTTTAACAATTGGACAAGTAGAGTAGAAGCTAAAACTACTTAGATATAACTTTTACTTCCTGCACCTTCACAATTTCGTTGGGCACTCGTCCAAATTATCAAAATGACATTGTAAAAGTTGATTTCTGAATTACATATTTCGAAATAAACTTCCCAAAGTTTAAAACAATGTATTTTGAATTTTGTTTTTTCAAAAACACAATTCTGAAACAAACTTTCCAAAATACCTTTCGAAATAAAATTTTTGAAACATTTCACGTGAGATGTGTTTCATAAAACATGAAAACAGTGACACAGGAGGTAGTAGTGACATTAGTGATACGATGCAGTGCTGGAGTGTAGTTTAGTCTTTTCTTCGCGTATAAGGGGTGCAGTGAGTAATTGTAGGGATGTAGGAAGCAGCAATTGATATAGTATGATGATCGATACAGAAAGGGTACACATTATACTTCATTGGTCATGTTAAAAAGCAGAGCTATTAAGAAGCGATAATCAAATCATCATGAAAGTATTTTTCTTCTTTCTCTATTGCATAAATAAAATCAATTTTCAACTTGCTTGCACCAATTTTTATTCTTTGTAGTAATTTTTTTTTTAATTGAACCAAAAACTTTACAAATTTTCTCATGTTCCTTTCTATCAGCAATAATTTCCCCATACTTGAATCATATTCATGACTAACAATTATTTGCTCAAAGTAAAGTAGTCAAAATCTTCACTATGCTCAAGGTTTAAGGAATAACACATTTTGTCTTTAAGGCTCAAAGACTCGAAGGGTTTGCACAAGAAATCTACTTGAAAAACATTGGCTCAATTATATAACAGGAAAAAGAAAGATGGCCTTGATCATTTGTAGCATGCAAGTAAATGATTAGCAAATGAATTCAAGCAAAATCAATTATGAGTCCATAGTGATAGCATTCACACAAATCAAATTTGGGGCACAACCTCTCATAGGATACTTTAGGTTCCACAATTGTCAACAATTGCTAAAATCATTGATCACAATTAAAATCAAGCATCACTACATCAAAATGAGAACAAACACAAGCTCATGCTCACAAGCAAATTCAACATCATTTCATAACAAGCACAAAATATGATCATAAAAGTACCAAGTCATCGCAAAAGATTACTTCACCAACCAAGCTACAGAATTCAACAACTATCAAATGAAAGTTAAAACTGAAATTTAAATTGAAATCTAAAAGCATAATTGAAAATCGGAATTATTAACAAAACAAGTCCTGCAAAAGAGAGTCATCTATCAGCAACATGTGCATCTCATGAGACGCTATCCTTGCTCTTGGCGGAGGAATCATCATCGGACCCCTCCTCTTCATCATTACCGGGCTCCTTCTCTTTATCAGACTCCTCATCATCATCAGCATCTGTAGTAGAGGAAGCCATTTCTCCTCCTCTAAAAGGGTTGGCTTGGTCCCTAGGCCATGCTACTCTAGCCTCGACTTCCTCAGAAGATAAAAGATGCAGCTCAAGCATGGCTAAAGACACATCTCAGATCATCTCCGTGTCTACCACTCCCAGCCGGTGGAGGGCATTTAGCTTGAGGTCCAAGGATTGCATTTGCACTACATCATCTACCATGCTTCAGGGGGAGGGGGAGCTGGTTGCTAGCTAGGATTGAGTGGTGGTGGTGATGGTGGTGCAGCAGGTCCCCCTCCTTCGACTGGCAAGCAATGCTGGAGTTGATGGGCCAAAAACACTATGCACCCAAATTTGGCACTGAGTGCTGAAGTTGTAGAGGTGTATTTTTCTCACCGAGGCTAAGCGCAAGAAATCAAGGCTAAGCGTTGAAGCTGTAGTGGTCATTTTTTTCTCGCTGAGGCTGAGTGCCAGAAATCAAGGCTAAGCGTTGAAGCTACAATAGTCATTTTTTCTCGCTGGGGTTGAGCGGTACAGGACAAGGCTGAGCGTCAAAGCTGCAGTAGTTATAATTTCTATGTTTTTTCTCTCAACCTTTGAACCTAGGCATTCAACACTCATGCAAACATGCATTCAAACAAAAACCAATGCTAAGACTAACCTAAAACACACCTAAAGACCACATTGACAACATCAAAGACTTGATGCACACATCACTTAAAACATATGCAAGTTGTTGCAGCCTTCCGACAATGGAATGTTGCTTCCGATAATAGAGATGTGCAAATTATGTATGGAAGTGCATAAGCTTATGGAAGTGTGACGACTATGTCAAACACAAAGGGCAAGGACACTTTCATATTTGCATTTTTAATTTTAATGATTTTTGAATTAAGGATATTTAGGTCATTTACTTTGTGTTATTGGGGTACAAGAAGAAAATATAGGGGTGCAAGAAGAAATAGTTTTCTTAAAAAGGACTAGGATACTTTGATAAACTTTTTTTTCACAAAGTTTGACAAATTTTAATTTTAAACACATACCAAACCTTTTTCTTCTCTTTTCAAAGTACATCAAACATTTCTTTTATCCATTAAGGTGTCGTCACGTGTGCACTAAAAAAAGTTTGTCAATAAAACTTTGTTAAAAAATAATTTTCCTTTTAAAAATATATGCAAAAGTTTTAATTTTGGCTCCCTGACAAAGTCTCTTTGGCATTAGCAACTTTTTTTATGTTTTTATTTGTTGAAATCTAAAAATCCAAATTCCTTTTAACCAAATAGAATTAGTTTTATATGCTTTAAAATAAATTTTGGTCATCTTTACATTGTTATTAACATCGTCTAGTATTTGATTATTTTCTTAAAATATTAATTAATTTTTTTTTTTGCATTTTTTCTTTGGTATTTGTATGATCATTTGCCTTTTCTAATATCTCTAAAATAAAAATATGAGTACTTGATACATTTCTTTTTTCCTAATAATTCTAAAATACAAAAAAAAATCAAAAACTAAA
>Ga0209589_1009359_pt1 | contig 14841 bp, 16 predicted proteins | sample CowpeawhiteBW_FD_187525 | JGI IMG/M metagenome (GOLD analysis project Ga0209589, IMG submission 187525) | Root nodule microbial communities of legume samples collected from California USA - Cow pea white BW (SPAdes) (version 2) | ecosystem: Host-associated > Plants > Roots > Nodule | place: USA... | reverse complement strand
ACTACAGACGAGGAGTCTGTAGGGCAGGACTATGAGCGAGATAGGCTCATAGGGTTGGACCACGAATGAGTCAGTTTCGTGGGAGCACAGGGAAGTCCCAAGACCTAGCTCATGCATATGACTCATGAAGGACTATGAGGTCATGGTTGGGTGTTTTGGAAATTATGAGTTTTGTACTTATATTGTTTGGGTGGGGAAGCATATTTACTTCATATATATCTGTTATGTTTTATTTTACATAGCTCACCCTATTTGTGTGTGTGTGGCGATGATCGGATAACTTGTTATCCGGGAGCAGATGATGTGACAGGTGGGCCAGGAGATGCGTAGACACGGAGCAGGGGCTATCATGGGATAATTTTGTAGATACATATGTATACTTTTACTGTTTTGTTTTTGAGAATATTATGTAAATCCGGCTGGAGCCGTTGACTTTTATTCTAGTTTTTATGAATTATGGATTCTTGGATTTACAGATTTTAATTGTTAAAGTTTCAATTTTTCCCGTGTTTTTGGGAAATAGTTCATAATCAATGTGGACTTTAATGAAATTCGAATTTTATTTATTTTATATCAGTAATATTTCTTAGGGATGTTATAATGGTGGCCCTACAATCACACTCACTAGGTAAACCCTCAAAAGGTGGTTTGTGACTCACACCCCTACAATAATTGTGATTGGGTTTATTAAGAGGTATTTTATAAAATAATGCACATACCTCAACCATTGGGTTTATTAAGAGGTATTTTATAAAATAAGCATAATAATGCGCATTCGTCAACCTTATTATTGCCACAATTTATAGTACACATAGCCATAGGAATGAGACATAAAATTTAATCAAATTATTTGGTGTACTTTAGTCAACAACAACTTCATTATTACCAATTGAACTTCATTCCATGGGATCGCCATTCATGTGGACATGGGTGTCCATTGTTGCAACTAATTTATGGACTATAGTCTCATTCCCCTCGACGACTTAAATACTTGTTGTTGATGCATCAACCCTTTGATAAGCATATCTACAATATTTCTTTCCGAACTGACAAAGTCAAGAGAGATAATATCATGAGTAATTAAGTTTCTAATATATTTGTCTCTCATTCTCATATGTCAATTTCATTGACATTTTTTACTAAAAACTTTAAATATAACAATTTAATTATCAGGATGCATTGGAAAAAGGAATAATTTATGCTTGCATAGTAGATCATGATAGAACAACAACTTTTTTAACATATTTTCATGATAGTGCACCTCCATCCAGAGTATAGAACATAACCATAACCAGTAGTTAATTTTGTCACCAAAATCCATATCCAATTTACATTATCCTTCAATCATCTCAAGAAATTGGACATATTGTCACAAGTAGAAGAAACACAAATAATATTACACTAGATGGCAAAAGTGAGGTATATATTCATTCACTTTATAATATATAACCAAGATTTTTTTTTATTAACTGGTATGTTAACCATTGCAAGACACCCCCACACTTTGAAATATTTTAAATGTGGTTATTCTTTCTTTCATAACTCATAACAAGTTTTATCACAATCTTTTGTGTTAAAAATATGGTAAACAAGATATAAAATTTCACTAATATAATGTTAGGCAAGCTAGAATTTGTAGAATAACATTTATCATATCAGAACATTTTGTTTCTTTCTTTCATTGCACCATTAGATTAACACTGTGCGAAAATGTTGCTTAATGAATTATACCATGAATTTTACATAAAAACACTCATTTGTAAAGACATGTACCCTCACTTCTCTATTTAATTAATTTTGCACCTCAAAATTTTATAATTTGAATGGTCTTTAACCATAATTTCTCAACTTCTCAACAATTGTAGCAATAGCATGTCATAGATCACAACTTAACATTTTGTAATAATCAAAGAAAACTTATAAATATTTCATTACAAGATAAAGATACTTAACTCAAACAAATCAACACAAAAATATCATTTACCAACCAAAGCACATGTCTAGAATTAATAATTTATTGCACTTGGAAACCACTTCATAACCTTGTTGAGCACAAGAAAGTTTCTAAATTTAGAAACATGAAAAACTCTTTTTCTTTTTTTTTTAAATAATTGGTGGAAGACAAGTGTAGTTTTTACTTGACCATCCCTTCAATTTTTTATATGAAAATTTCTTCTTTTATCAGCATTTATATGATCTTAAACATGATATCAATTAAAATAATTCATTTTAATTTCATGTCATAAATAATAATTTTAAATTCATAAATTTGATAAGGATTATATTTATTATCAATCATTTTTTTTTCATATAAATATCAAGATAATTTTTTTTTCTTTGTAAATGCAAAGTTTAGTTCAAGTGTTTTCCATAACACAATAGTAGTTTTAGTAAGACAAATTATTTTATAATTATTTTCATACAAAACACTTAAAATATATACATGATATATAACATCTTTAACAATGGTAAGAATAGACAATATTAAAGCATAAATTAATATAACAGTCAAAACATTAGCTATAGATATCGCAAAAAAATATTCAATGAGAAGGAATTTTATTTATCCATAATTTCATTTATTGTTACCAATACAAATAGAAACAATTATATACATAAATTTTTAGGCTTAGTTGAAATTAATTTGATTATAACCATAACAAACACATTAGTTCATAAAATGTGTTTTTAGTCTTCAGCTCTATATTGTTTTTAATTTTAGAAATGAATACAAATGAGTAATCAAAAATAGAAATAACAAGAACTTTTCTCTCTAAGAATGTTAGAAAATGATTACATAAATAATACTATTAATAATAAAAATATAAAATGATATAATAATAATTATTAAATCAATAGTAATACTAAAAGACATATATATAAAACAATGAATATTAATCAAAGATCAACAATTATAATAACAATAATAAATAAAAAATAATCAAGGAAAGGAGTAGAAATATCCTGGGTTGAGGCACGCATAGCGCTATCCTTAGATAGAAAATGCCCCCACTGCACAGGGCAATACAAATACACAATACACAATCATATGTGTTTCTTATCATATGCGTTTCTCTCCCAAGATACAACAAACCGTCAGATCGATCGAGTGCAGCAAAAAGATCTCCGAACCTTATGAACACCATTAATATAGAGAAGAAAAGAATAACACTTTTAAGAAAGACTCTAGTGTTTGTTGTCTCTATTGTTGTGTCTTTCGCCATGCACCTAGGTGGTATTTATAGGTAGAAAAGGGAGACAAAGAAGTAAATAGTAATAAGAATATAGTTGTTAGACATTAAAAATATTAACCCATAAATTAAAGGTCTATAAAAACATGAGTAGCAGTAGAATTTTTATTTTAATTATTTTTTTTTAAAATTATATTAAAATATTTCTAACATTGCATTCTTGAGAGAGAGTAATACTTAAGCATAAAAAATTTTCTTAGAACGATCTTATAGAGTTTATGAAGATCATACAACTGTGAAAGGAGAAACTCAACATTCATTTACATGAAATTGTGTTATAGTATTGTCTTTTTTGGAGTGTACTGTTGCTTCTAGATAGAGTTTCCAATGGGAGCTCATTAACAAGATATTATTGGTGACAAAAAATCATCTTGTAAGGTGCAAAATATGTGGTCTTGGGAGAAATTTTTTTTGTTTGTAATTGTAAACATTCTAATATAGTGGTAGCTTGGATAGTGTCGCTAGAAAACTAGATGTAGCTCTATGGAAGAGTGAACTAGTATAAAATTGATTGTGCAATCTCTCTTTTCCATTCTCTGCTCATATTAAAAATTGATTCGGTGCATAATCATTCTTCTTGAGCTTTCATGATCTTTGATTTAATTGTACTAATAAGCTTAGTTTAATTTTTTATTAGAATACAAGTGTTTAACTTGTTTTTTCCAGTTTCATCCTTTTCCATGTGAAAAATTTCACATTAACATGTTAAGAGACTCAATTTATTTCTTTTTATTCTCATCATAATTAATTACAAGATTATCCTTTATCTCTTTGATATGTTTCAAAGCTAGTAATTTAGCATTGTTTTCTTTAGAGATGATGTACATAAGAATGTCCTAGCACTTGAGTTAAGAAAATACCCCTACTTTTATTTATCTTTTCAAACACAATTAAGTAGGGGCTTTTGATCAATATGACACAAAATTTAGTATTTGTTTTCCACAATGTCTAACATATTAATGAGGAAGTATTCTAGGAATGCTAACATCTATTTGTTTCCAATAGTCAAACTTGATTACTTTAAAATAAGGATAATTATTTATAATTTGTCCTTTGGTTCCCATGAATCTCATAGGATCTTCTCCTAAAGTAACAATCAAACTATGAAAGTGGTTTAAATAGAGCACAAGACTTTATTTTTCATTTTAGAATGCTAGATCATCTAATGATGAATCATCCATATGATAAGAAGGACATAATTATTTTATATTGGTTTACTCTAAATCTTGAACTATTTTGGCTATAGAGAAAAAGTGTTAAAACCTAAGGAATAAATCTAGAGAGGATATACAATGAAGACTTCCTTACATGGATGTGTCATTATACAATGAAGAATATTGTAAGGCTTATCTCTCCTACTTAGAAAAAAAACTAAGACAAAGAATTTAAGCTTGAATTCTCATAAATATGGGCTTATTCCGACTTATCTTCTCAAACAACTACTAAGCTCAACACTATGAAAACAACGAAAGCACATAAGAAAGGAGGGAGATTGTGTTTTTAAAACTTTTTGACACCTTTTGCAAATATCGTCTAATTGATAAAGTGTATTAAAGAAAGAGTTGGACTTTAACATATTCACTTCTTTTATAGAAAATTTTCGTTAATTGTATTTTTCAACATCTCCCATTTTATGTTAATACAAATAATAACATGCAAAAAGATAAAGAAATAGAGTATACACGATTTTTTTATACTAGTTCATCTTATCACACAAACAACATCCATTTCTCGATCAACTAATTAAGTTTCACTTATCATTGTCGTTTCTATCATCAAATTAAGTAGAAGTATATCGTCTAATCCTTGATTAGATTGTCCAGTGGAGCATCTACTTTATTTAAAATGTAAGTATAGATAAGGTTAATCAACCCAAGTTGTCTTCCAACGATTTCAATGGGAATCTCAATAAACTAGTACTTATAAGAATTTGTAGAAAGCATAAAAACATGAAATAACAGCCAAAAGGGAGTTTGTTATTAGCAATATAAATAAAACAAATATATAAAGACAAATTGATTCTCTAGTTCATGCATAGTTGAATTCTTCATCAATTATCATATGATTATTACTTATTTAATTTCTAGATAGATCTAAACTGACCAAACAAGCATAAATTAATTAATTAAGTTTCTCACCCATTCCAAGTGTAATATCCCGTCAGGATATTACGGGTTTAAATAATAAAATAAAATAAGAAAATAAAAACTCATTAATTATAAATTCATTTCCCAAAAACGCGGGAAATTTCAAAACTTTATTTACTTCAATAATAATTTCAAAATCCTTGAATATAATTACTATTACCATTAACAAAAAGTCTAGTAATATTAATAATTACAAATAATTTGAAATCATAAAACCATGTAAAAACTTTGAGAAAATTTCCCCAAAACTAGCCCCGCTCCGGCTCTATGCCTAACCAGATCCACCTGCAACACCATCTGCTCACGTATACTGCGTATACGATCTTCGCCAAACACAAGCAGATAGGGTGAGCTAACAGAACAAACATATAAATATAAACACATTTATATATATATATATATCACACAAACACACCCAAAGGAATCCTTTCCCCTGATTCCACACCACATGGCCACAACCATGTCAATCATGTTCTACGTCTTCTAGTGAGTACCCCAAGGTGTCTTGCTGCCATACCTATCGGCCACAATAGATAGAACACGTGCGGGAAACCATTGCTATGGATCGTATACCGTAACGCCAGGTGGAGTTCCCAAATACAAACATAGTTTGTAACGTCCCAAGACTACCAAACTCGTCAGCTAACTACTGAGGAGGCAATCTATCTGGACCCATCTGTACTGGCCACAACCAGCACACTCACACCGGCAACACTCGCCAACCCGAGCTCAACTCAAGGGTTCCTCGTGTTCATCCGCCATCCCGAGCTCAACTCGAGGGATGCCATTCTGAGCTCAACTCTAAGAATGCCACGTGCTTAACCCCTATCCCGAGCTCAACTCAAGGGATACGTTCTGAGCTCAACTCAAGGAACACCAGTAAGTCGACCTTTAAGATATCCTAGAAGCCTTGTAGATCATGCACATCATAGAAAGTATAACACCAATCAGCTACAGCAAAATCGTCTGGCGGGGGACACGTACCACCAGGCGCTGCCACTTCCAGATCGCCTGATGGGGGACACATACCGCCAATCGCTACACTAGTACTTGCACATTACTGGTTTTAGTTCAGGTTCAAGCACACTTCACACAGGTTGCTCTCATTTGCTCTCATTCTAAAGTACCCCTAATGAAAATCATTGTCATCTATAATGTTCTAGACCTTATAGCATCTCACATGTGCATTCATCCCCTAGTCATATATATCATCCCAAGCACGCTCAAACAAAATATAAGCAGCAGCACTCTAACAATTTTAAGCACATGATCTTATGAACCGATGCAATTTAATATTGACACCCATGCCTTCACCAAACCAATTCTCCATATGTGACTAACCCAAAGGAACATTCAAATTGATAGAGACTTACCACATAACCCAATTATGCTTCATTAGAAGTTACTTGAACTAATCAAGGGCTTATTCATGTATTTTACAAACTCCAAAATCAACAATATTAAGTAATGTATATCTCTATCTACTGACCACCAAATCCAATCTCAACCGTGCAAAGTGAAGAACCACATGTTATAGACCACCTGTCAAAATTTCACCCAAATCGGACGGTTAACGAACCGAGAAATGCAGTTTTATGAAAACTGCGCGAACCAGAAAAATTGGTGGCGCCTAGTGCCCAGAAATAGGAAGGTGGCGCCTGGCGAGACTAAAATACCGCTCGGCGGTACCTGTTGCGCGAAAAGTACGAAAAACAACGTTTTTCGTGAACAGAACACCACGCACATCTCTGGTATGGCGCCTGGTGACTAATTGGGTGTCGTCAGGTGGTTCCTACGACCCCTTCAGAACTCCATTGATGTCAATGTTGCGGCGTCGTATTTTCTGGAAATTTTCTACACTTGTTACTGCACCTATCCGCAAATCCCAAATCCCCATCACCCAAATTTGACCACTTCAACGAATCCTAACATACTAATCTGCACTCTAATGGTAATTCAACATATAAAATTTCCATCCCAATCCATGTCCAGCTTCAATTGATTCCAAATCTACAATTCCCCAATTTTTTTAATCCTAAAACAAGAGTATGCCACCACCCTCCAATTTTCCTTAGTTTCTCACGAATTTTACGAATTCTCTCCTTCCAATTGATTAATTAATGACTTTCACATCTGGTCCACTAATCAAACATAGCCTAGAACTCGAAGAAACCAAAAATGGAACCAAGACAGCTTACGTCACCTGGCAGGTGTTCATCACTACCAGGCAGTTTATCAAGAAAAACCCAAAAATGGGTTGCAACCTTGCGTCGCCTGGCGGCCGGGACTCTGCCGCCAGGCAGTTCCTCTTTAAGAACCCAATTTTTTGCATATCAGTGATGAGTCGCCTGGCGGCTACGAGTAGCCTGCCCGGCGATTTCTGGGAATTTTCCAGAAACGCGAAAATTCAAGTAGAACGGGAAGTATTCATGCATTTCACAATATATATCATGCAATTCACACTTAAACATAAATTTTAACGTGTAAAGCTCCCCTAACCTGGTTTCCTTTGCTTAAAACTTGAGTAGCCCTTGATTCTCCCTTACTTCCAATAGCCTTCCTTAGTTCTCCTCAACTTAGCTTCAATGCCTCACTCAAACACTCACCTTACTCTGATTTTCGTATTCCTCTACCCATCCAACAAAACCAGCCACAAAACCTCTCTCTTTTTCCCTTAATTGGCCAATAATTGGTGTCTTAATGTGGGATTAATGATGCAAAACGAAAATTATAATTAAACTAAGGTTAATGTCATTCAATTTGTTGTCTTATGATGGTTTTCCAGCCCTCCCTTGGCTGCTAGAGTTTCCTTGCCCTTTCACCTTCATGCCAAAGAACATTTTGGCTAAAAATTAAAGTTTAAATTAGGTTCACCAAGATTTAAACCCTTCACCATGCCAAATCAATGTTCAACCATTTAATCAATTCATGTTTCATGATGATTAATATAATTTTATGATTATATTATCATTCAACATGCTCTAGCATATTATTAGAAACAATAATAATAAAATAACACACAAATGGCATATATAAGAGTTGAACCCAAGTCCTCTCACACATTTAAGTACTCTCAACCATTTAAGCTAGTACTTTTTCACATCATAGCAATCCACATTAAATCCCTTAAAGGCTCCTACTACCCGCATTTATTAAATAATTATTTAATTAATTATTTAAATTTCTCGAGTCTTACACCAAGCGTATATGCGTGAGATTTTTTTTACCTCTTAAATTAAGAAAATAAGGGATTATTATAATTAAGCAAATTAACAATAATTCTAATTAGAACTAAAAAAGAATAAATAAAATAGACTCTATTTTAAAAAAAAATAGAATAATACTTTAATTGCACATAATCTTAGAATTAATTATAAAATCATAGAAGAATCAATCCAAAAGGTTTAGCCTTCCATGTGGAAGACAAAAAAATATGTTACAAATAACAAAATAAAACATGGTGTGATAAGTGGTGTAGTGATGAATGACGCAGTAGTCGTTGGCATCGTGGTTTGTGATTGATGAACATTGTCTTTTGTGAACTGAATCTATGTCAGCAAAATGAAATCTTTTAGCTTTTGATTCATTTGATCTAAATTAATAGATTTATTTGCAAGTGTTTCAATGCAGTAGATTATCCATATTAATATATTCTCTTTTATATGTTCAATATGGAAGATAAATCTAAACAAACTTTGTTGCAAAGGATTTAAGAGTTTAGACAACATAAGCTATCATATTTTGATGCAAAAACTCCAATGCGTGAAATATTCCAAGGTAACGAATTATGTTTGTATAAGATCTAATTTGATAGACAACTTGATGAGCCATCAAAGCATCAAATTAGTCCAATGGTTTTTCAAAGTAGATGAGTCTAGTGGTCCACAAAGTAAACGAGTCTAGTGGTTAACTGAGTAAGCAAATCTAGTGTCTTCATAGAGTAAATGGGTCTCATGTGACACACTGATTATACGAGTCTAGTGCACTTGATTAGATGAGTCTAGTGACATACTAACTAGATGAGTAACAAATTAGAGGACTTTGAACATACACTTACAAAACTTATGATGAATTAACTTCTCTTTTCGATCTTGAAAAACATCTTTATTACTTCATTAAGCTTACAATCTCAACTTCTTTCAATCACTAAAAAGTCCCCAAATCAACTTGTTAGCATCATCGATAGGTGCATTAGACGATCTATAATTATATTATCTATAGATGACTTATGGGCTAACTTACACTTTAGTTGCACAAAGCACAAGTTAGAAAGTTCAAGAAATGCTTGTGAAATGCATATATCATCAAAACTCAGTTCATGGATATTTATCATATTATCTAGGGAAGTTTAACAAGCGAAACTTTGTAATTAGACTTGTCTATCTAAAGAACTTAATGTCTACCAAGGCTTTAAAAGTCAATTTTAATCAATGATTTAAGTCAAGGCTTAATTAATCCTAATTGGAAAATGTTAAAACTAAGTGTTCCAATTCTGATTGAAAATGTTCTTATCAAGTTCACTTAACATACTAATGTTCTGAGGTACAATCTGAGTGTTGTTTAGGGTCACAACCCTAAATGGTTAACCCCATGAACTCTTTCTACAAGCACTCCTCGCTTAGCCAAGTGTTATTTTCCAAGCCACTTATGACTCAACCAAATATTCTTTCCTAAACCACTCCTCTCTTAACCAAGTATTCTTTTTTTTTCAAGCCATTCTTGGCTGAACAAGAGTATTGTTTTGGCTCTTATTCGCTCCTAGTTGACCACGTTCAAGTTTTTTTTTTCAACATGCCACTTTTGGCTTAAACAAATATTCTTTCATAAGTCACTTATGACTTAACCAAGTATTTTTTGAACAATAGCCACTTTTGGCTAATAATCGAGTATTCTTTGTCCAACAACAACTCTTGGCTAAGATGAAGAGATTGTATGATTTGTAATCACTGGTCACACTTTTGCTTGCTAGAAAAGATTAACTTTTGTTGACGTATGTAAGATTGATGTCCTTTTTCCTTTAGCTTGCCAAAAAGTGTTGGCAAAGCAAGCTTGAAGCAAAGATTTGATAAATTCAAGTGCATGAAGATCACATGTGTTTAATGAAGATTGATGGAGATTCACTTGAAGATTATGTTTCTAGTGTATTAAATATGGAAATAATGTGTTAAGTGTATTCATTAGATGTTATATCATGTTGGTAGGCTATATGACATAGGTTAGATGTCTTGTTAGTCTTAGTGTGTCCTTTTTCAATATGTTAAAATGGGTTTTAACAGGTTAAAAGGCTTGTTGTATATAGTTTCTGGTATGAATGTATTCAATAAGTTGAATTATTTTTCAATCGACTGATTTCACTTAAGTAAGGTGAAATCGACAGATTGTAAGAAAAATTCAACCAACAAATTTCACTTAAACCAGACTATATAAGTTGTATTTTCGAGAGTAGAGGTACAATTATGAGTTTTAGAGAGTGAAAACTTGTCATTCATCACTAGAAAACTCTCTCTCTCTGCAATACACAACTGCAACGTGTTGATTGAAGATCTTTGTTGATCTTAGAGGAATTTTGGCTTCGGATTCACTTGAAGAACACATGTATGGTTGGCTAGGGAGACTCATTGTAAGACCCACGAAAAATTAATTAATTAAATAAATAATTAATTAATAAATGCGGGTAGTGGGAGCATTTATGACATTAAATGTTAAATTATATGACATGGAATAGTACTAGCTCAAGTGATTTAGAGTACTTGATTGTTGTGAAAGGACTTGGGTTTAAGTCCTATGTATGTCAATTGTGTGTTACTTAATTGATTTTTGTTTTAATAATAATGTACTTGATCATGATGAATGATAATATAATCTTAAAATTATAGGAATTATCATGAAACATGAATTGGTTCTATGGTTGTGCATTGATTTAACATTTGTATGGTGTTGGGTTTGAACCTAGGCTTATGCAAAATAACTTTCTTTTTGCCAAAATTTCTTTTGGCATGAATGTGAAACGCCAAAAATCCTAGTTGACAAAGGGACAGCCAAGAGGGACTGGAAACACAACCATTAATAAACCTTGAATGACAATTAAATTTAGCTTAATGCACATTTTCGTTTTCCCTTCTATCATTGCTAATTAAGGCAAAATTAAGTGAGAATTAAGGGTGAGTGAGTGAGTTTTTGCTAAGGCTGCCATTGGTGCATATTGAGAGAGTGAATCACAACGCAAAGAGAGAGAAGTGAGAGTTGAGAAGGAGTCTCCAAGGAGGAATCACTAGCTAAGGCTAATTAAGATCAAGGACGCAAAGATTTGTGCACTTTTGGAGCAAGGGATCCAGGTTAGGAGAGTTGAATCTCGTAATTCTTAGGTAAATTGATAAATTTTGTGTTGCATGATATGAATTGCATATGTTTTCTTGCTGCTAAGGTTCGAATTTCTGAGCTTCTGGAATTTTTCCAGAAATCGCCTGACGGGCCTTAAAAGTCGCCAGGCGACGCATGTGATTTTTTGTGTGTTTTTGGGTTCTAGTGAGGAACCGCCTGGCAGCATGAATTTGGCCGCTAGGCGATGCCATCTTTCTCACCCATATTGCTAGGTTGTTGTATGAACTGCCTGGTAGTGATGAGTACCCACCAGGCGACGCGAGCCAAGATGCTAATTTTTTATGTTGTGGAAATTCTGATCGGAGGGAAAAGAAATTATTAATTGAAAATGGAATGTTGAATGCTAATGTAGTGCGAATTAACAAGAATCGAAATTAAATGGACTAAATTGGTATGAAGCTTTAGAACTTTGGGAAATTTGGGATTAATTGTAATGGAAATTACGATGGCAGAGGATTGATAATCTAGTAGTAAGAATTTAATGTAGCCACATGCTGGAAAATGGATTACATTGTCCTATTGAAGAAGAAGTGGTGAAAGGGAAGTTGTTGTAGGTTTGGGTTTATGCATGTGTTGATGAACTCAGGAGAATTCCAGGTTTGATTGCACCGCTTGGCAGCACCTAGTTTGCCGCCAAGCGCCAACGCGGCAGTAGGTGTAGTGGAATTTGGGTGACGTGAAGTAATATGGAATTGTAATTATGAGGTGATTAGTTAGATCATACAGGGAAAATATTGTAACAAACTGGTTGTATGAGAAATAAGAGTTCATAAATATAAATGAGAGATTAAATGGATAAACTTGAACTTGTTAAGCATGGATTGAGAAGAAATGGTTAGCTATTGGCGAAAGGTAAGGCTAAATGTTACTAGAATGGGAAGCCTGAGTATGTTTGGTATACGTTCAATGGCTTGGATAGATATTGGATGGATCGATATGGAGATGTATCCATAGAGAAACAAGTGACTATGCATATCGGGACTTGGAGGTGGGAGATACTGTATGGTATGGAACTAATTAAGGAAAACATAGACAAAATTTCTACTATGTTGGAGTCCTTTAGAGAGGAATAGTTGTGTGATTAAATTCGACAATGATATGATTTAGAGTTGAGAAGGTTCCAACATGTATATGAATGTAACTGTGATAGTACAGAAGATTGTTATATATGTTGGGATACTGTTGTAGGACTCACTTGTATTGGGAGATAGGACCACCGAAAGAAAAACCAATAAGTTTTGCTATACTAGTGTAGCATCTGGTAGTGAGGTCTAGACCGCCAAGCGATAGCTACAAAAACAGAGGAATTCTAGAATGTGTGGCGTTTGGCGATGAGGTTGGTCTCGCTAGGCGATACCTACAAATCAGAGGCATCAGGGGCACTTGGCGCCTGGCGGCATGTGTCCCTTGCTAGGCAGTCTAAAAGCATATTTCGCCTGGCGGCTCAGGAGCAACGTTAGGCAATAATGCAGAGGTAGGGCTTGTGAATTGTTTGCTTTGGATGTGTGTGGTCTACGAAGCTTTGGTGATACCTCGAAGGTCGACTTATTGGTGTTCCTTGAGTTGTGGCTCAGAACGTATCCCTTGAGTTGTGACTCGAGATAGGGGTTAAGCACGTGGCATTTCTTGAGTTGTGGCTCGGAATGACATCTCTTGAGTTGTGGCTCGGGATGGCGGATGAACACGAGGAACTCTTGAGTTGTGGCTCAAGTTGGCGAGTGTTACCGGTGTGAGTGTGTGAGTTGTGATTCGTACGGATGGATCCAAATAGATAGCCCTCCTCAATATGTGGTTGGCGAGTTTAGTAGTCTTGGGACGTTACAAATTATGTTTGTATTGGGAACTCCACCTGGCGTTACGGAGTATGGTCCGTAGCTGGTTTTCCACACGTGTTCTACAAGTTGTGGCTTGTAGGTGTGGCAACAAGACATCTTGAGGTATTCATCTAAAGACGTAGATCATGGATGATATGGTGGTGACCATGTTGTGTGGAATCAAAGGATAGGAGTTCCTTTGATGTGTGTGAATAATTTATGAATTGTATGTGTTGAGAATAAAGAAAATAGGGATTGAGATTAATCTCCCTTATGTATAAACCACACATAAGGTAATCTATTTATAGTAGAAAGAGGTACAATTAAAAAAAGTAACTGAAAATAAATAGAGTAAATAAAAGATATTGTTTGATATTGTGATTAATAATATCTAACAATATCTTAATAATATCAAACAATATCTAAGCAATATCTAACAATATGTATATGTTTTATACTGTTAGCTCACCCTATCTGCTTGTGTTTGGCGACGATCGTGTATTGCATTACACGTGAGTAGATGATGTTGCAGGTAGATATAGTGAGGCCTAGAGCCGAAGCGGGGCTAGACTGGGAGAAAAGATTTATCAGAGTTTTGATGTTTTATGGTTTTGGAATAATTTTGTAAACTTTTATGTTCTAGACTTAGATATTGTATTTAAATTTTATAAATATGGATTTAAGTTACTTTATGATGAAAGAAAGTTTTAATTTTTTCGCGTTTTGGGAAAATACAATATAATAAATGACATTTAATTATTAATTCTATTTTATTTTAATTAAATTCGAAATATCCGAAAATGTTACAACCATCATCAAGTTTTGTAGTTCTTGTGCCTCTAGTTGTTTGCTTGATGTGATTTCAGGTATGTAAGTGTGATTCTTACAAGGTATTAGTTTAGATTTTTGTGAGTCAAAAATCATGTGAGTTTCTTTGTTTAAAAGTGTAATCTTGGTGTGTGATTTATAAAACTTTTGAATATATTGGAAAACAGACTCGGGTTGTCCTGGTAAACTGGATGTAGCTCTATGATTGAGTGAACTAATATAAAAATAATTGTGCAATTCTTTTTCCTTAATCTCACTCACTTTGAATCACTTTAAAAACTCAAGAAAACCAAGTAATTCATTTTTTGTTGTGCTTTAATGTATACTGTTCTGCAACTTTTGCATTCGAATTTCACAGTCTATTTGATTTAATTAAAAGGGGTTTTATGCTTTCGAAAAAGTTTTAAACAATCAATTCAA